>Ga0207667_10000109_pt1 | contig 132054 bp, 142 predicted proteins | sample KBSCornC52_FD_184301 | JGI IMG/M metagenome (GOLD analysis project Ga0207667, IMG submission 184301) | Corn rhizosphere microbial communities from Kellogg Biological Station, Michigan, USA - KBS Corn C5-2 (SPAdes) (version 2) | ecosystem: Host-associated > Plants > Roots > Rhizosphere > Soil ... | reverse complement strand
ATTTGTTCTCTTTTGTCAAGTCTCGTTCGGGCCTGGATTGCCGCGCCGCTGCGCGGCTCGCAATGACGGCTTCGCATTTACGCCGTCATTGCGAGCGTAGCGAAGCAATCCAGGCCCGCAGGTGAAGTGCTCAGTACGAACGGGAAGTAGGTAAGAGCCGCCGTTACAACGCGACCTTCCACTCCCAGCGTAGCGGATCACCGTCCATGACCTCGACCCCGGCCGCGATCAGCTCGTCGCGCAGCGCATCGGAGCGGGCGAAATCCTTGGTGGCGCGCGCTTCCTTGCGCTCGTCCAGTTTGGCTTCGATTTCCGCTTCGTCCAATATTGCCGCGGCTGGACGGACGCGCAGTTCCCCCCGGGTCAGGCTGATCAGGTTGAGGCCCAATGCCGCATCGAAGCGCGCGAGCGTGGCGCGGCGGTCGGCGGGTGCGAGTCGCTTGTCCGCCAGCATCTCGTCCAATGCCACCAGCGCCTGCGGCGTATTCAGGTCATCGGACAAGGCTGTGTCGAGACGGTCGAGATAAGCGGGCGCCGCGACGCCTTCGCCGGCGCCGAGCTTCTCCGCTGCCATCACGAGTCGCTTGAGTCGCGTCAGCGCCGCGGCGACCGCGTCGCCGCTGAATTCGAGCTCGGATCGGTAATGCGCGGTCAGGCAGAGCAGGCGATAGGCGAGCGGAGGTACGCCCGCGTCGATCAAGGACTGCAGCGTGGTGAATCCGCCGCCGGATTTCGACATCTTTCCGGTGCGATCCACCAGGAAGTTGTTATGCATCCAGAAGCGCGCGCCGGTGAAGCCGGGCTGCTTGGCGGTGCAATCGCAATAGGCCTGGTTCTGCGCGATCTCGTTGGGATGATGGATCTCGCGATGGTCGATGCCGCCTGTATGGATGTCGAACGGTTCGGGACCGAGATATTTGAGGCTCATAACCGAGCATTCGAGATGCCAGCCCGGCGCGCCGCGACCCCAGGGCGAGTCCCACTCCATCTGGCGTCGCTCGCCCGACGGAGATCTGCGCCAGATTGCGAAATCCTGCGGATTGCGCTTGCCCGAGACCGGATCGATCCGGCTTTCGCCTTCATCCGAAACGCTGCGCGCGAGCCTGCCATAATCGGGCACGGTGGTGACGTCGAAATAGAGACCGCTCTCAATCTCGTAGCAATGGCGATCCGCGATCTTCGCCGCGAATGCGATCATCTCGCCGATATGATCGGTGGCGACCGACCAGATGCTCGGATCGAGGATGTTGAGATCGTTGAGGTTCGCCTTGAAGGCCGCGGTGTAGAAAGCGGCGACTTCCCAAATGTCCTTGCCCAGGCCCGCGGCGGCGAGCTCCATCTTGTCCTCGCCCGCATCCGCATCGCTGGTGAGGTGGCCGACGTCGGTGATGTTGATGACGTGGCGCACCTCCCAACCCTTGACGAGCAAGGTCCGGCGCAACGTGTCGGTGAAGACGTAAGCGCGCAGGTTTCCGAGATGCGCGAAATTGTAGACGGTCGGGCCGCAGCTATAGACTCGCGCGGTCTTGCCGTCGGACGGCGCGAAGACTTCCTGCGAACGGGTCAGGCTGTTGAACAAGGAAAGGGGCGTCATGGCGCGCTCGTTAGCCTGATCGACCGGCCCGCGTCACCCCGCCGCGACGTGGAGCGAGCAAAAGAAAACGGGCGCCCGAATCCGGACGCCCGTTCCTTAACCGATACCGCCAGAAGGCGGGTGCGATTACTGCTTGTTGGCTTCGACAGCGTCGGCAGCGCCATGGGCGTTGTCGGCGGCGTTGTCGAGCGCGGCAGCCGCCTGATCGTTCGAGGTGTTCTCGGCCATATCCTCGAGGTTCTCACCAGCGTTGTCGAGCGCGTTAGCGGTCGCATCGGTGGCGTTTTCCGCCGGGGTCTGCTTGCTGCAAGCGGCCAGAGACATCAGGCCGGCAGCGGCGAGAACAAAGACTACCTTCTTCATTCGTGCTGCTCCACGTAATCATTCCGGGCCCGGCCCGAATGCCGTCCCGAAGGCTCCATTAGCGCACGGGTTTGGGCCGTCAACGCTGAATTTAGCGCAGGTCAAACCCGCCTGAGCGTGTTTTGTTGCATCGCAACACGTTTTGTGCAACCTTTTGGGACTTGGAGATTTGTTCAGGAACACCATATGCTTCGGTGTCTCCGAACGTTCGATCGGGGCGGGGCAAGCAGAAAATAAGCGAGGAAGGAAACGCGACGATGGCGTCAGCCGGGGTCTCCAAGATTCAGCGCATTGCCCTGATCGGAAACAGCCCTCCGCGACTGTGCGGGATCGCGACGTTCACCCGCGATGTTTATCAGGCGCTTCACTCCGCTTTTCCTGAAATTGCCCTCGATCTCTATGCGATGACCGATCCGGGCGGCTCTTATGCCTATGGCTCGGAAGTGACCTGCGCGATCGCGCAGGAAGACCTGAATGACTATCGCGCTGCGGCGCAGCGCATAAATGACAGTCGTGCGGATGTCGTTTTAGTCCAGCACGAATATGGAATTTTCGGCGGTTCGGCCGGCGCGATGCTGTTACGCCTACTCGATCGTGTCGACGCGCCGGTCGTGGTCACGCTCCACACGGTGCTTGAACAGCCCAATGCCGATCAGCGCGCGGTGATCGAGGCATTGGCACGCCGGGCGTCCAAGTTGATCGTGATGGCCGAGAAGGGGCGAGAGCTGCTCGTGCGCGTTCACGGCATTTCGTGGAACCAGATTGCGGTCGTGCCGCACGGCGTGCCCGACCGGCCGTTCGTCACTCCGGAAAGCGTGCAGAATCGCTTCGGCTTCGGCGGGCGGCGCGTGCTGCTGACGTTCGGTCTGCTCTCACCGAACAAGGGCATCGAAACGATGATCCGGGCTTTGCCCGCGATCGTCGCGGCGCACCCCGAGTCGCTGTACGTGGTGCTGGGTGCGACTCACCCGCATCTCGTCGCGCGCGAGGGCGAGGCCTATCGCGACAGCCTGAAGGCGCTCGCCGCGGAATTGGGTGTGTCGCAATCGGTACGCTTCATAGACGGGTTCCTCGATCAGGAATCGCTGCTCGATTATCTTCAGGCGGCCGATATCTACGTCACGCCCTATTTGAACGAGACGCAGATCACGAGCGGGACGCTGTCTTACTCGGTCGCGCTCGGCAAACCGGTCGTTTCCACGCCTTACTGGCATGCGGCCGAGCTGCTGGCGGATGGCGTCGGGGTGCTGGTTCCCTTCGGTGACAGCCGCCGCTTCGCCGAGGAGATCATCACTTTGCTCGACGAGCCCGCGCGCATGACAGAGATGTCCAACCGCGCCTACGGGATCGGCCGAACCATGTTGTGGAGCGCGCTGGCCGAGGCCTATGTCGCGATCTGCGACGAGGCGATCCGTCGCCGTCCGGTGCGGATCGGGCGGCCTCGGACGGTGGAACGCGTAGCGGTCAAGCCGCTGCTCGACGCGGTCGAGCGCATGACCGACGCGACGGGCATGATCCAACACAGCAATTATGCCGTGCCCGACCGCAATCACGGTTATTGCGTCGATGACAATTGCCGCGCGCTGATGCTGATGCATCGGATCGACGGCGAACATGAAGCGCGCGCCGATCGGCTTGCCACAATCTATGGCGCCTTCGTTCAGCACGCCTGGAATGGCGAGCTCGGCCGCTTCCGCAATTTCATGGGCTTCGATCGCCAATGGCTGGAAGCCGAAGGCTCCGAGGACAGTTTCGGTCGTTCGCTGTGGGCGATTGGAGCGACGGCCGCTGAATCGCGCAATCCGAATATGCGCCGCTGGGCGCTCAATCTGTTCGATCAGGTTGCACCACACGCGCTTTCCCTCGTTTCGCTGCGCACCTGGGCGTTCGCGCTGCTTGGCGCGGATGCGGTGCTGCGTCTCCATCGCGATCACCCGATTGCCTGGAAGCTCGTTCGCGACTTCGGTGGGCGACTGCTTGCCGAATTGCGTCGCCAGCGCCGCGACGGGTGGACCTGGTTCGAGCCGGTTCTCGCCTACGACAATGCGCGCTTGCCCGAGGCGTTGCTCCGCGCGGGGGAATTGATCGGCGACAAGGACATGATCGCCGAGGGGCTCGCGGCGTTCGAATGGTTGGACAAGCGTCAGACCAACAGCGATGGCCAGTTCCGCGCAGTCGGGACGGACAGTTTCGGCAGGGCATATTCGGATCCGCTGCCATTCGATCAGCAGCCGCTCGAGGCGTGGGCTACGGTCGACGCCGCCCTGTTCGCGCACGGCTTGACCGGCCAAAAGCGCTGGCTCGATACGGCCTGGCGCGCGCAAGGCTGGTATCTGGGCGACAATGATTTGTCGTTGCCGATCGCGACGCTTGCCGACGGTGGTTGCTATGATGGATTGATGAGTGACCGCGTCAACCTGAACCAGGGTGCGGAGTCCATTCTCGCTTTCCAGTTCGTATGCGCCGCGATGACGAAAGCGGCTGCCGGCGCGGGGTTGGAGCCGAAGCACATCCGCAGCGGTTTCGCGAGATAGCGCAAAGCGACGGGCTGCGTCGAATAGGGCTTTATTTGCCGGACATGTGTCGAAATAAGGCACAGAGCATCGGTCGTTCCGGTGCGTAACCTTGAACGACCAGCTTCCGGGGTATTTGCTTGCTTGATGTTATCCACCATCCGCTGCGTTTGACGGCTGATCCGGCCCGGGTTGTGGTACGCCCGTTTCATATCCCGATCGATGCGGGCGTTTCCGCTGACCGGCCGGGGCGCGTGCGGCGGATTGTCGATGCCGTGCTCGCCCTCGACGAAGAGATGGCGGAGATCGAGCTGGAGCTGGTGCTTCGCGATTTCGAAGCACGCCACTGGCAGACGCGGGCCGTCTTCATCACACGCTATGCGCAGATCGAGCAGGCGCTGGCGCTCGATGGGGCCAACATCTCAGAGATGAAGCGCCAGCTGATCGGCGCCTATTTCTGTCACGAATATAGCTATGCCGCCGCCGCGCTGATGAATCCGAGCGTGATCCCGCACCCCGACCAGAGCGGTCTGTCCAAGGGCGCGGTCCGCATCGCGATGTCGCTGCGCGCAGTGGGCGAGGGGCACATCTCGTCGGTCTCGTTCCGTGAAGGCATTTTGGGGCCTGGGCCGACCGTCGAGCTGATGCCTGAACCGCCTTTCGCGACCGCCGCGGACAGCGCGATTGAGGTCGGCAACGGCGCGATCGAGGTCCATCGCCACGCCGACAGTTCGCTTTCGGGCACCGTATTGTTCCCAATGACCGCCGCTCAGTCCAAGGGGCTGGAGGATATGCGCCTCGTCCAGTTCACACATGACGATGGCAGCCAGGAATGGATCGGTACCTATACCGCTTATAACGGCGCGACCATTCGTTCGGAGCTGCTGCGGACGCGCGATTTCCGCAGCTTCACCCTGGCGCCGATGAGCGGGCCGGCAGCCCGCAATAAGGGGATGGCGCTGTTCCCGCGCAAGGTCGGCGGCGAATATCTGATGATCGGCCGTCAGGATGGCGAGAATGTGTTCCTGATCCGGTCCGACAAGCTGGACCATTGGGGCGAGGGCGAGTTGCTGCTCGTACCGAAATATCCCTGGGAAATGGTCCAGATGGGTAATTGCGGCTCGCCGATCGAACTGGACGAAGGCTGGCTGTTGCTGACGCACGGCGTGGGCGCGATGCGCAAATATTCGGTGGGCGCGGTCTTGCTCGACAAGGACGACCCGTCAAAGCTGATCGGACGGATGAGCCAACCGTTGCTGTCGCCGGCGGACGAGGACCGCGAGGGCTATGTTCCCAACGTGGTCTATAGCTGTGGCGGCATGCGCCACGGTGACCTGATTTTCCTCCCTTATGGCGTGGCCGACAGCTCGGTCGCCTTTGCCTTCGTGTCGATTGCCAGCCTGATCGAAGCGATGCGGTAAAAAAGACCCCCGCGAGGTTCGATCCTCGCGGGGGAGTATGAACGGCGCCGCATGCAGGGGGGCTTGCGGTCCGTCAGACCATTCAGGCGTTGACCAGCGTCTTTGCCTTGGCAGCGCGCTTGCCACCCGAGCGGGTTGCCAGCTTGGCGACCAGTACCGCGATGCCCGCGGCGAAATAAGCAAGCAGGGTCGCCTGGGGATCCGCCATCACCGCCACCAGCAGCGCGATCCGCAGATAGAGCGGGTTGAAGCCGAAAGTCTCGCCCAGCGCGTGGCAGATGCCGAACAGATTGTCGCGGGGGCTCTGTGCGGGGGCGGTCTGGCTGGTCATTTCGTGCGTCCGTTTCTGGCGATCGGGCCGATCCCGATCCTGTCGTCATCTACTATGCAGAGGCCGTGCCAAATGGTCTTCACAGGTTGAACGGTGCCTTAAGGCCTTGCTCGCGCTGATTCTCGTACCAACAAGTGGCGTAAAATCCCAACGTCCGGCTGTCCGGATCCGAACATTCGCAGGTAGGGCGGTGTCCGGGAGCGGACGTGGTTCAGCCGAAAAAGGCGACCCAGGTGGTGAAATCGTCGCTGACGTCGACGAAGCGGTGCGGCACCTGCTTGGGCACCCACGCGAGATCGCCCGCCGCGAAGGCTTGGGGCTGGCCGTCAATCTCGAGCGTCGCCCGGCCGGCCACGCAGATATAGGCCTCATCCCGATTATGCTCGGTCTGATAGTCGGTCCCGCGCGGCGCGAAGATCAGGATTTGCGCACCGGGCTGGTTGAGCAGGCATTCATAAGGTTCGCCCTCGGGCCATTTTGCCGACGCAGGCCGCGGCAGAGGCGCGAGTGCCTCGGCCATCGTCCTGATGAAGGCTTCGCTCATTGCGCGGGCAATGGGGTCACTTGGGTATAGACCACCACCCACTGTCCGTTCCGCTTCGCGAACATATCCGAATAGCGGAAATGCTGCTTGAACGCCTTGCCGTGATCGGTTCCGCTGATCCAGGCGTCACCGCCAACCACCGCCGTGTCGGCCGTCGGACGGATAAGCAGCCGATCCTTGATGTCGAACGGGTCGAGGTGGGTGTTGGGATCGGTGAATCCGTCGATGAAGTCCTTTTTATCGCCGACCCGTCCGGATCCATGGACCAGCAGATAATCGGGAGCGAGCATCCGCTCCAGCACCGCGCGGTCGCCGTGGAGCTGTGCATCGTCGAAGGCCTGGGCCGCGGCGCGGACCTCCGCATTGTCCGAAGGGGCCTGCGCAGCCGCGGGTGCGGTGGCAAGCAGGGCAATGGCTATCATGTGCTGCGCGTTCATTCTTCATCCTGTCGGGGCGGTAAGGGCGCCAACGGGTCACTCGTATCAACGACCGTACGGAGCATTATGCTCCATGCGTCGATCGCCTGGGCGAGTTGAGCCGGGTCTATTTTGTCGAGCGTGTCGTCGGCGGTGTGGTGGATATCGAAATAGCGCGTGCCATCATTGTCGAGATCGATCACCGGCACGCCCTTCTGGACCATCGGCCCGACGTCGGTCCCGCCATGCGCCGCGCCTTCCCTGGGCTCGACGCCGATGAGGTTGAGCCTGGCAGCGAGTTCGTCGCGGAGCGCCGATTTGGGCTGCGCGAAGCTCGCGCTGAAAGACCAGACTTTGTCCCCGCCGAAATCGGCTTCGGCCGTCAGGGCGTGCTTCTCAGCTGCGTGCGCCCTGGCGTAAGCCGCGCCGCCGAAGCCGCCGGGTTCTTCCGCGCCGAACCAGACCAGCCGGACGGTCCGCTTGGGCTTGGGCCCATCGAGAATCGATTTTGCCGCGGCGGTCGTGATGGCGACGCCCGCGCCATCGTCGATCGCGCCGGTACCGAGGTCCCAGCTGTCGATGTGGCCGCCGATCAGCACGATCCCCGCCGACGGATCGGTGCCCGGCACTTCGGCGATCACATTGCCCGATTGGTGCGTGCCGACCATCTTCGGTGTGAGCGTCAGGTGAAGTCTCACCGGCTTGCCGCGCGCGAGAATGCGTTCGAGCTGCTCCGCGTCCGGCACGCTTAGCGCGGCCGCAGGGATAGGCTTGGCGCCGTCAGTCCAGCTGGTCACGCCCGTATGCGGGACGCGATGCTGATCGGTGCCGATCGATCGGATCAAAATCGCGGCGGCGCCCTTCTTAGAGGCGATCGAAGCGCCCGCGCGGCGGATCGGCCCGTAGGTGCTATAGGAAGACCCGCCCTGCGTAGCCATCATGCGATGCCAGACGAACACAATCTTGCCCTTCACTGTGGCGTCGGGTGCTGCCTTGAGCGCGTCAAGGCTGGGGAAGCCGACGATCTCCGCGGTAATGCCTCCATCCGGCGTGGCGCCGCTGTTGCCGAGTGCCGCGAGCACCAGTTTCTGCGGGAAAGGCGAGACAACTTCAGCCGTTTCCGCGCCGCGCACCCAGACCGGCATGTCGAACGGCTCGACATGGACGTTGGCGAAACCGAGCGCCTTGAGCCGCACGACCGCCCAATCGCGGGCACGCGCTTCGGCCTCGGTCCCGGCCAGTCGCTGGCCGACCTCGGTGGTCAGGCCCTCGACGATGTCATAGCCGAGGCCTGCGGACGGGGCGGCAAGGGCGGAGGTGGAAAGAAGGGCGGCGGCCAAAGGCAAAAGGGTCAAGCGCATGGCCTATCGCTAGAACGGCAGCGCAATGATGAAAAGGCGGCGCGGCCTATTTATTGTCCGCGTTGCCGCCACCATATTGGCAGGAACCGGCGCGCCGTCTATCGGCGGTGCCGACCAGTTTCTCAACATCACCAAATCCGCGGAGACGCCTGTCTATGGCCGTGCAGTATAGCTTCGTCATGAAGGGCCTGACGAAGACCTTCCCGGGCGCGAACAAGCCCGTGCTCAACAACATCCACTTGCAGTTCCTGCCGGGCACCAAGATCGCGATCATCGGCGTCAATGGCGCGGGTAAGTCGACGCTCATGAAGATCATGGCGGGCTACGACACCGAATATTCGGGCGAAGCCTGGGCCGCGGAAGGCTATCGGGTCGGCTATCTGCCGCAGGAGCCGCAGCTCGATCCGGACAAGACCGTGCTCGAAAATGTGAAGGACGGCGTCCGCGCGGTCGCGGACATGGTCGATCGCTTCAATGCGATTTCGGCCGAGATGGGCGATCCCAAGGACGATACCGATTTCGACGCCTTGATGGAGGAAATGGGATCGCTCCAGGAAAAGATCGACGCGGTTGACGGCTGGACGCTCGACAACCAGCTCGAGATCGCGATGGAAGCGCTGCGCTGCCCGCCCGGCGACAGCCCGATCACCAAGCTTTCCGGCGGCGAGAAGCGTCGTGTCGCGCTGACCAAGCTGCTGCTCGAAAAGCCCGAAGTGCTGCTGCTCGACGAGCCGACCAACCATCTCGATGCCGAAAGCGTCGCCTGGCTGGAGCGGCATCTGATCGATTATGCCGGCAACGTCATTCTCGTCACCCACGATCGCTACTTCCTCGACAATGTCGTCGGCTGGGTGCTCGAGCTCGACCGCGGCCGCGGTCTTCCGTTCGAAGGCAATTATTCGGCCTGGCTGGAAGGCCGCGCCAAGCGTCTCGAGCAGGAAGAGCGCGAAGAGAAAGGCCGCCAGACCGCGATCCAGCAGGAGCTTGCCTGGATCCGCCAGAGCCCCAAGGCGCGTCAGACCAAGTCGAAAGCGCGTATCAGGGCCTTCGACGAACTGGTTGAAAAACAGAATGATCGCCGCCCGGATTCGGCGCAGATCCTGATCCAGATTCCGGAGCGCCTCGGCCATAAGGTGATCGAAGCCAAGGGCCTGACCAAATCCTATGGCGACAAGAAGCTGTTCAGCGATTTGTCCTTCACCTTGCCGCCGGGCGGCATCGTCGGCGTGATCGGGCCGAACGGCGCGGGCAAGACCACCTTGTTCCGGATGATCACCGGTCAGGAGAAGCCCGACGCGGGCGAGATCGACGTCGGGCCGACCGTGAAGCTGGGCTATGTCGACCAGAGCCGCGACCATCTCGATCCCAACAAGAACGTCTGGGAGGAAATCTCGGACGGGCTCGACCGTTTTACCTTCGGCAAGCACGACGTCGCGACGCGCGCTTATGTCGGTGCGTTCAACTTCAAGGGCCCGGACCAGCAAAAACGCGTCGGCCAGCTTTCGGGCGGCGAGCGCAACCGTGTCCACATGGCCAAGATGCTGAAGGAGGGCGGCAACGTCCTGCTGCTCGACGAACCGACCAACGATCTGGACGTCGAGACCTTGCGCGCGCTTGAGGAGGCGCTCGAGAATTTCGCGGGTTGCGCGGTGGTCATCAGCCACGACCGCTTCTTCCTCGATCGTCTCGCCACGCACATCCTGGCGTTCGAAGGCGACGGGCATGTCGAATGGTTCGAAGGCAATTTCGACTCCTACGAGGAGGACAAGCGCCGCCGCCTTGGTGATGCGGCCGACCGGCCGGGCGCGGGCGCGTACAAGAAGCTGACGCGCTGAGGCAGCCGAGAGACTATTCCGATGGCGATCGAAACCCTGTCGGAATGGCTCGAAGCTGAGGGAATCGTGCCCGCCGAAGGGCCGGGCTCGATAGCCGATGCAGGTCGCGTGCGGGCACTGCTGATCGCCGCCGCACGGCGCGGCGAGGCGATCAGCTATTCGCAATTGCTGGCTGAACTCGGCCATCGCTTCACGCGGCCGAAAATGCGGGCGGTCTGCAAGACGCTCGATATCATCGACACGGGCGCAGCGGCTGCGGGTGAGCCCGAGCTTGCGGTGCTGGTGGTGCGCGAATCCGATCGGTTGCCGGGGCAGGGCTGGTGGGTGGGTGCCGCAGCAGCGCGCCGTTACGAGGGGGGCTGGACCGGGCCCGAGGCGGAGACGTTCGTGCGCGAGCTCCAACAGCGCGCCTTCGACTTCTGGCGGGCAAAGGACTGACGCGATCGGTCGCGCAAATAGCGACGCCGGCAACACCTAGCCTTCGATCTGTCGCATCCCACGCATAGGAGGTGTGGATAGGGAAGTAGGGCGGCGTCTGATCGAGACAGTCAAAGTTGAACGGCATCAAGTGACCAAACAACCCGCCCCAGGCCGGCGAAAGGCCGCATCGCAATGATGCTTTGGATATTCGCGGCAGGCCTGGCATCGAGTCCCGATCTCGGCATCGCCGCCGGACGTTGCCGCGCGACCGAGACTGGGCCGGCGTTTCTGGTCGAGGTTGCCGGCCTCAAGGACCGCGCCGGTCGTCTCAAGCTGGAGCTTTATCCGGCCACCGATGGGGATTTCCTGGCCGATGACAATGTCCTGATCGCCGCGGGCAAAGCCTTTGCCCGGGTCGAAGACACCGCGCCGCCGGAAGGCCCGGTGCAACTCTGCATCCGCGCACCGCATGCCGGCCGCTACGCGCTTTCCCTGCTCCACGATCGCAACGGGGATCGCAAATTCCAGCCTTCGACCGACGGCATCGGTTTTTCGAACAACCCCAAACTGGGCTGGTCCAAACCCGGTGCCGACCGCGTCGCGGTGGATGTCGGGGATGCGCCACGTCGGATCATGATCGTGATGAACTATCGTCATGGCCTTAGCATGCGGCCGGAGAAATAGCGGCGAGCCGGATCCTCGAATGGGCTTTGCCCTTCTCTCTATAATCGCGTGTCGCACCGTGCGGAAATGGGCGGGCTTTCGGGGTCCATCCGTGTGCCCGTGACCCACTTCGAGCTCCGTTGCGGCAGCGTGGTGCGTTTAGAGGATGGGGTGATCCTCCCGCCGTTGCTGCGGTGCAACCAAGACTCTAACCCTCCGTTGGTCATCGACTTCAGGGTGAATGTGTGAGGGTAGCTATGCATAAAATCAGTTTTCTGCCGATCATGGCGGCTGTCGGCGTCGCGGCGGCGAGCGCAGGCTCGGCCGGCGCGACGACCCTGATCTACAGCGTCGGTGACGTAACCTCCGGGTCGTTCGGCGATGCCCATATCAAAAAGATCGACTTCACCGACACGCTCGCCTTCACGCTTACGGAGGCCGGGGACTTCAGCGCCAGCCTGACCAGTGCTGCGACCCGTCTCGGCAAATCGGGCGACCTGGATTTCACGAGCGTCGTGTTGACTGGCCTGGGCGGACCCTACAACTTCACGATCGCAAATAACGACGGCGCCGACGGGCGGACCGACAGCGCCACGTTCAACGGCACGCTCGCAGCAGGCTCTTATCTGCTCACAATTAAGGGCCATTCGTTCGGCAATGCCCAGTTTGGCGGCAATACTACCGTCACCGTCAGCGACGTGCCTGAAACCGCTACCTGGCTATCAATGGCGCTCGGCCTGGGTATGATCGGCGCCGCCGCCCGAAAGCGCCGTCGCACCAGCCTGACCTTCGCCTGACGGGATTCGCCACGTCGCCGGAAGCGTTCCGGTGACGTGGCGATGGCGCTTGATCAGCGCCCCGTCCGTGCGAACGGGCTCCGCGACGAGCGCCTCTCTTGGCTAGAATTTCAGATGTTGCTGGAAAAACGGCAAAACGTCGGACATCACGCGGCCTTCCGCACTCCAATACGTATCACTGTCCCAAAGCCCGTTATACTCCTCGGCTTCGTGCGGAATGCCGAATTCGTTCAACTTGTGCGTGAGCGCGTGGGCGGAAAAGACGTGATCCCAGATGCCGTCGTTGCGGGACCAGTCGAACTTGAAGCCGCGCAATGATTTCAGATTGTCGGCATATTGCGGGATCAGGGATTCGAGAAAGAAGCTGTCCCTCAATTTCGCGGTAAGCTTTGAGTCGATCACAAGCGTTCCGCCCTCGCGATGCGCAGGCAGGTCCGCAAAGAGCGGGGGCTTTGCCGGGTTCGGGAGGTGCGCCTGAAAGATGGACGTGAAGATCGGGGAGAAACCGTCCTTCTTCACCTCGTCCAGCGAGGTCGCATGCTCGAGCAAATCCCAATTCGGGCGCGAATACATGACCTGCACGCCCGATCCGCTGCCCACGGGGTTCATGCCGTAGACCGAACCGAAGACGTCCGCGTGCTTCATGCCGACGCGAATGGCGCCGTAAGCGCCCATATGATGCCCCACGAGTCCCCGCGCATCCCGCGTCGGGATCGTGCGGAAGCTGGCGTCGACGTAGGGCACCAGTTCCTGAACCGCGAAAGCGTCCCAGTTTCCCGTCACCGGAGAGTCCACGAACCAGGAGGCGCCAAGCGGAGTGGTCATATCCACGGATACAAGGATGAACTCGCGGATTGTCCCTCGCGCAATTGCCCGGTCGAACAGGGTCTGCGCTCCGCTCTTGTCGAAGAGGGCGCGATAATGGTCGAGCGGGCTGGGGAAGTAATAGAGGACCGGATAGCGCTTCTTGCTCCGGTCGTACCCGGCAGGCAGATACACGACGAGCTTGCGATCGGCATCCACGCCGATCTTGTTCCCGGCGAAATTCTTCGAGTGGATCACGCGCTCCACCAGCTGGCTGCTGCCTAGGCCGGCCTGGGCGGAGACAGGAACGGCGCTCAGGAAGAGCGAAAGCGCGGCCGAGAGACGGATGCAGAGGATCGTTGCAAATCTTCGCGTGATCATGTCGCCCACCTCCTCGTTCCAACAGGCTCGATGGCGGCGCCTTCGCGTGTCGGAAGGCTAGAAGACGCCGATGGCTAAGTTCGCGCGATCACCCGTCCGTCAACGCCGCCTCACTCCACGTCACCGGCAGGCGCATATTGTCACCGCCGGGGGCCGCGCGCCACCAGTTCGATCAGTTTGACGCCCGCCACCGGTGCAGCCCGACGATACAGGAGGCCGTTCACCGAGCGACAGATCGCTTTCGCCGAATTGCCCGCGCATCCGCCGGCAGACTCACTTTGGAGTTGTGCGGCGCGCATTTGCAGCGAGGATAAGCCCATGAAGGACACCGGCGCGCCAGACGGGGAAGCGGTCGAAGCCGATCAATGGCCCGATGGCGACCTCGACGGGCTACATTGGAGTCGATCGCTCGCGCTTTCGGTCGTGGGCGGGATCGCCGCGACCGGCCTGCTCGCGCCGATCTACATGTTCGAAAGGCGTCCCCGGTGGCGGGCGTTCGCGGCCGCCTTCATTCTAGCGATGCCGGGTGCACTGCTCGTGTGGATCGCGTTGCGTTTCTCGAAGCGGATGCGCGGGCGCACCGCGCCCTCCTTCGTCATCCCCGCGCATGTGGCGGGCGCCCTGATCTTCGCGTTCGCCTGGGCGGCCACCATCTACCTGCTGCTCCTCGCTGCCGAGGCAAAGAGCGCTGCCAACTATCTGCGCAACTTCGCGCCGTGGCAGATGCTCGATGGCATCCTGCTCTACGCCGCCGCGGTCGGGATCGAGCAATCCGTATGGACGCGGCGGCGCCTCGACCGTCAGAGGCTCGCGACCACAAGGGCGCAGCTCCACGCGCTGCGCGCCCAGCTCAATCCGCATTTCCTGTTCAACGCATTGAACTCGATCATCCAGCTTGCGGAGGAAGATACCGTCGCCACGCAGTCGGCGCTCGAGCGCCTGTCGGAGCTTCTGCGCCATGCCACGCGCACCAGCGGCGGCGGGCGGATCGACGTGACGTTGCGCGACGAACTCGGCTTCATCCGTAACTATCTCGCGCTCGAGCAGCTGCGCCTTGGCGATCGGCTTCGGGTCGTCGAGGCGATAGAGGAGGAGGCGCTGGACCGGCTCGTGCCATCGCTCATCCTGCAACCCATCGTCGAGAACGCGATCCTGCATGCGATCGCGCCACGTAGGTCCGGCGGGACGGTGCGGCTACTGGCTCATCTCGATCGCCAGAGCCTGATCGTCGAGATCCGGGACGACGGGCCCGGCTGCGATCCGGAGGCATTGAATCGATCACCCGGCATGGGCCTGAATATCGTCCGCCGTCAGCTCGAAATCCGCTTCCCGGGCCAGAGCGAATTGCGGATCGGGCGCGCGCCGGAGGGCGGGACATGCGTTCGGCTCTCGCTTCCGGCACACCAACAGGCACCGGGCGCGTCATGGTGATGCGCTTGTTCATTGCCGATGACGAGGCGCTCGCGCGCAGGCGCTTGCGATCGGTCGCGGCCAGGCTGGACTGGCTGACCATCGTGGGCGAGGCCGCAGATGGCGGTGCGGCCTATGACGGGATCGTCCGCCTTCGTCCCGACGTCGTCCTGCTCGACATCCGAATGCCGGAAGTGTCCGGGCTCGACGTGCTCGCGCGCCTGAGGGAGCTGGACCGGGTCCCGGCCGTCATCCTGACCACCGCGCATGACGAGTTCGCCGTGCGCGCGTTCGAGCTCCAGGCGCTCGATTATGTGCTCAAGCCGATCGTGGCCGAACGGTGCGTGGCCGCGCTGGAGCGCGCCCGGCGAGCGATCGAGATGGGCCAGGCCGAGGCGATGCTCGCGCGCGCGCAGCAAATCTTCGGGCCCGATCCCGCACGCCCGCTCGAACGGATCCTCGTTCGCAGCGGCACCGCGCTGATCCCGGTCAGCCTGGCGGCGATCATGAATATCGAGGCGCAGGACGATTATGTGCTGCTCCACGGCGCGGACCGCGATTATCTCGCCAGCATCCGCATGCGCGAGCTTGAACATCGGCTGCCGAGCCCGCCCTTCATTCGCGTGCATCGCTCGCACATCATCAATCTGGATCATGTCGCGCGCGTCGCGCGGGGGATCGACGGACGCCTGAGCGTCACCATGACCAGCGGCGCGACCATTTCGGTGAGCCGCGACCGCGCCGGAGAATTGCGGCGTCTGACCCGGTGAATGCCGGTGAAAGGTCGTCTCGTCGACAATCCGAATAGGAAATCGGCACTGCCCGTCCGCTGATACAGCGTGATGTCGCCGTCCGGCGGAGCGTCCTGCTACATCTCGCCGAGCCGATCCGACCTTTGACCGAATGAGGGTGGCTCTTCCCAGTCTCTGTGAGCAGCAAGCTTTTGCGGCTTCGGTCGACGGGCCGTGTTCGAAAGGGGTGGACGGCGTCATGACCAGGCTCAGATTTCTGATCGTTCCCGCGGCGCTGATGCTCGTCGCGGCGACGAGCGGGGCTGCCGAGGAAATCGCATTTCCCGACGGTTACCGCGTCTGGACGCACATCCGGAGCGCGATCGTGGGGCCAACCAGCGGAGCCTTCAAGCGCTTCGGTGGGATGCACAGCATCTACGCCAACCCTGCGGCCATGGACGGCTATCGATCGGGCCGCTTCCCCGACGGATCGGTGATCGTGTTCGACAATCATGAAACATTTACCACGCAGGGCACCGAGCTGCCGGGCCGGCGCCGCTTCATCGACGTGATGGTGAAGACCGGCGGATCGTGGCGTTTCGGGGAATTTGCCGGCGACAGCAGGACGGAGCGGAGCGTGACGGTGGCGCAAGGCGAGGCTCAATGCGCGTCGTGCCATGCGCAGTCGCCGACTGACCACGTCTACAGCCAATATACTCCATGATTAGGCGATGTGCTCGCCCAGCTGACAAGGATTGGAAACCTGATGACCGACAGCAATGTGAAAGACCGGTCTCAAAGCCGAGCCCTGGCCACGATATTGATGGCCGGGGGCACCGCCGGCGCGATCGACTTCATTTACGCCTCTAGCATGATGATGATGGCGGGGCAGCCCGCGACGCGGGCCTGGATGGGCGTGGCCGCGGCATTGTTCGGGAAGGAGGCGGTCATCCAGATCGGTATGCCAATGGCCGCCGTCGGGGCTGGGTTGCACTTCCTCATCACGATCAGCGCGGCGGCGGTCTTTTACCTCGCCGCTTTGCGCCAGCCGCTTCTGCTGAAGCATCGGCTAGTATCGGCAGTGGTGTTCGGCACGCTCTTCTTGCTGGCGATGAATTACGTGATCTGCCCGCTCTCATTGATCGGCCGCCCAATCTATGTGGGCCCAGCTCGGCTCGTTCGGGAACTGATCACTCACATCATCATGATCGGCCTTCCGATCTCACTGATCACGGCTTGGCGGTTGAGCGGGAAGTATCGTCCCGCCTAAATACCTGAAGGGTATTCGCTCGCTCTGTCGGCCGGATGTGAGTGACCCTGCAATCGTCATTGCGAAGCGCGAAGCGCTGTGGCGATCCAGGCCTGCGGGGCTGGATTGCCGCGCCCGGGCGGGGCTCGCAATGACGGGCTCCCAGCTTTGGACAGGCGGCATGTGGACGACATCCGCCGTCCGTCACCGCTCCATCAACGCCGCCTCACCCCACGTCACCGGTAGTCGCATATTGTCCCCACCGGGGCTGCGTGCGACCAGCTCGATCAGCTTCACGCCCGCCACCGGCACGGACAGCGCCTTCGCCGGCCTGCCCCATGTGATCGCGGGGCTGGTGGCGAGCAGCTTGCCGTCGCCGTAGACGGCGAAGGTCACGGCGTGGGTCTTGTCGGTGGCGCTGTCGTCGACGCCCACGGTCGCGGTGAAACGCTGCGCACCCTGGGTGTTGCGCACCTCCAGCCTGCTGTTGGCGAGCGCGCCGATGCCCGCCCCGAAATGCTTGCCGGCCACCTGCAGCAACAGGCCATATGGCGTACTGTCGGGCCGCGTGCCGCCCCAGCCGGCATAGGTCGGGCGGTCGCCCGCGCCGTTGGTACCGGCCCATCCGGCGGCGGTGCGGAAAATGGTGGGGTCGACGGTCGGTTGCGCCACGCCATCCACCGCCGGGTTCACGCTGCCCGGCTGTTCGGACAGATAATAGCCGCCCTCCAGCGTGCGCGTGCCGTGCGCGCGGAAGATCAACGTCTCGCGCGGGGCGACGTGCAGGCGGGTCTTGTTGGTGAAGCTGGTCTTCTGCTTGCTCCACAGATCGGTGAGCTCGATCGGCGCCGCTTCGCTATATTTCAGGTGCGTGGCGTGCAGATCGACGTCATAGGCGCCCGATCCGCGGTTGAAGATCGCCACCGCCTTGTCGCCCGACGCCAAAGTCTTCACGAGAATGTGGATGTCGCTGCTGTCATAGGCCAACACCGCCTGGTTGCCGGCCGGGTCCTGGTCGAGCGCGATGATGTCGGCATTGCCGAAGATATCCATCAGCGCCTGCGGCGTCTTGCGCAGATCGGCGCCAATCATCAGCGGCGCGTTCATCATCGCCCACAATGCGAAATGCGATTTGGCCTCGGTCAGGTGATTAGCGTCGAAATCGCCTGCGCCGATGAAGAGCATGTCGGGATCGTTCCAGGAGCCGGGATGCGCATAAAAAGAGCGCGTTACGGAGCTGTCGTAATTGACGAGCAGCCGGCCCCAGGCGGCCGTGATATCGTCGCTGGTGCGCGACACGCCGCCATAATCCTTGCCCCAGGCGCGCACGTTCGCCGCACCCCAGATGCACAGCGACAGCAGATAATCGCCGTCCGGGTTTTCGCGGACCAAGGCCTGGTTGATCTGGCGGAACATCGCCTGGATCGCAGGGATGTTGGTGCGCGTGACCTCGCTCGAATCCATGATCGGTTCCAGCGCGCGGAACTTGCCCGACGTCACGCGCGGATTATGCGGCCCGTAATCGCGCAGGCCGCAGCCATCGACCTTGATATAGTCGAAGCCCCATTCCCTGAAATAGACGCCAATGTCCTGATCGATATGGCCATAGAGCCCGACCTCGCGCTCCGGGATCGTGCCCTTGGGCAGATCGGTATCGGTCGCGTTAAAGGCCTCCGAACAGGTGTTGCGGCCCAGGTCCGAATAGATGCCGGCCTTCAGCCCCATGGCGTGCAGCTTATCGGTGAAGGGCTTGAAGGTGGGCGTGTCGCCGCCGACGCGTGAGGAGGGGAACTTGTCCGGGCGCATCATCATATGCCCGTCGGGCATACGCCGCTTCAACGCCCAGCCATCGTCCAGGTTGATATAGCGATAGCCTTTGGCCGCGAGGCCGGTGTCGACGATCTTCTGTGCCGATCCCAGGATCTTGTCTTCGTCGATATCGGTGCCGAACGCGTTCCAGCTATTCCACCCCATTGGCGGCAGGGCAGCGCGCCCGGCGGTGTAGCCCGACCAACGGCCGGTCGGTGCCAGCGGATCGGCTCGGGCGGCGGCAAGGGACGGTGCGACGAGCGCCGTGACCAACAGAGCGCCCAACAGCTTCTTCATGTTCTATCCCCGCCTTGATTATGGATTGAGGCGCTTGGCGCGCCTTGCCCTTCGCTATCAACTCGCCCTCGGCGCTGCAATGATGCTGCCAGCACTTATGATCCGGGATGGGCGGTGCGCAGCGGGCGCGTCTGGACGACATGGTCCACGCCTTCGCTCGACACCGGGAGCTTGGTACGGTTCTCCCTGAGCCAAGCGATGAAATCGGCCTCGATCGCGGGGGTCCACGCGGTGTCGATCTCCCCGGCGGTATATTTTCTTTCGCGCAGACGCTGGTGGCCGAACAGGTCGGCGAGGCGGACCTCTTCCGATTCCTGCACGACGCGCTCGGCGAGTTGCGCCGGGATGAAAAGTACGCCGCCATCGCGGCCGAGCACGACATCGCCAGGCATCACGGTCGCCTTGCCGATGTGCGTTGGGCCGTTGATGCTGACCATTGTCGAGTTGAGCCGGGGGCCTGTCGCGAGGCTGCCGAAATGGTGCGAGGGATCGTAGGAACGGACGAAGGCGACGAAATTGGGCAGCTCTTTCAGCCCCTCGATATCGCGTACCGCGCCATCATAGACGATACCGTTTCCCGTCCGGGCATAAATGGCATTGCCAACATTGTCGCCGATCGAGGGGCCATCCTGTTTCAGCCCGAAATGATCGGCGACATACACGTCGCGCGCCTGCAGCATGTCGACCGGCCAGGCATTCTGCGCGCCCTTGCGGTTCATGCGACGGCCGTCTTCTTCGACGACCTTCTGCAGATCGGGCCGGCCCGGTATCCATTGCGCGGTGAGCGCGCGGCCAACGAGGACCTTGTCCGGGAAGAGCGTGAGCCAGCCGTCCTCATATTGATGGTTGAAGCCGGCCGAGCGCAGCGTTGCCCAGGCTTCCTCCAGCTTTACCTGGCGCATGCGATCCAGGATCGAATCGGGCACCTTGGGCCGGCCGTCGGGAAAGCGTTCGCCTTTCCACTCGGGCGAATAATGGATCACCTCTTCGGACGACATGAAGCCGGGGCTCAGCGATTGCGCGATAACCGGGGCGCTCGCGAGCAGCGCGATTGCAGCGGCGTAGAGCGGCAGCTTCAGCGGCATTGATGATCCTCTTCAGGTCGGTGACAGCCGTGAAGGCCCGAAAGGCTTAGAGTTCGGGCGGGGGAGGCGAGGCTACACCGCCGCGCGGCACATTTCCGGCTGCCGCCCACAGGATGCTGTTGAGCAGGAAACGGCGATAATCGGCGAACTTGTGCATATTGTCGTGGAAGTCGGAGCCGCCCCACACGACGGAGCGGCCGCCATCCGGGCGCTGATAGGCCCAGGCGACAGGATTGGCGCTGCCATTCTTCGGGTCGGTCGGCGTCGCCTCGAGAAGCTCGGTCCGGCCGGGATTGTCGAACAGGAAGTAGCGCGAATACATTTCCTCGCGATAGGTCCAGGGCTTGACGCCTTGCAGCACCGGATGATGCGTCTTGAGCGGCCGCACCGCCCAGGTATCGACCGGATTGTGCGACGCGTATGGAATCCATAGCCCCCCGAGCCAGTCGAGCAGGTAACGGCGGCCAACCCAATTTTCGACCCACATCGTGTAGTGAAACACGACTAGCCCGATATGCTTGCGTTTGATCAGCGCGTCGAGCTTGGCGAGATAGGCGGTGGTTTCGGGATCGTAGGTCCGGCCATCCGTGTCCTGTTGTTGCGGGAAGAGCGCGCCCGTCTCTTTCTTGAGCCAATCGCCATTGCCGTCGACGACGATCGCGTCGGCATCTTCGATCAGGCTCAGGTCGCGCGGCGTTACGCCGACCATCACCTTGGTGGTGATGCCCTTCACATTGGCGGCATGCTCCAGCGACCAGGCTAGCTCGCCCAGATCCTTTTCATATTCGTGCCGTCCCGGCGCGCCATGCTGTTTCGGGCCCGCCAGGAACAGGATTTTGTAGGCCCGATCGGCGGACTGCGCATGGCCGGCCGCGGCGCCCAGCAAAGCCGTCAGTAATAATCCCGCGCCGATGATCCGGGCAAACCACGTACCCGATCCTCCGCGCGCTGCTGCGCTGTGCCGGCCTGCCGCAAATGCGTTCATGTCTCTCCTCTCCGCAGCCGCTTTGCGCGGTCTCTGGTGCTCTGAGACTATCCCAGCCGGGCGAAGATGACAGCGGAAATTGGTCGAATATCTTTGCTATTGGGAGCTTTTTTCGCTGTCAGGCATGCCGTTCGACTGGCTGACGCCTTCCTGACTGCAGAGTTTTGCCGTACCCGGCATGAAAGCGATGGGCACTCAGATCATTGGGAGATTTTCGTGACGAGGCAGCTTTGAGGCCCGCTTTGCGCCTAAAAACCGCTCATTGAGGCCGCTGCGTAGCTTCGCAGAAGCGGCCGCGCGAGATTGGCAGAAAATGACCGAAGGTTGGCATTTGAGCCAGCAGCGATCCGGCAGAGAGAGACGGGTGCGTTCTCTATTCGGATAACTTTCATGCCTGATAATCGTCTCCTTTCCATTCCCGCCTCCATGCTCGCTCTTGCCGGTTTTGCGGTCGGATTCGGTCCGATCGCCGCAGCCCCCGGGCTTGCTTCGCCCCCCGCCGCCGGTGCGGTGGCGGCCCACGCGATCGAGGAACATATAGCACCCTACCGCGCTCGCTTCGGGCGGAAGCGGCCCGTCATTGCCATCGTGGGGGTCAATAGCGGCACGGAATTGACTGATTACGTCATTCCCTACGGCGTGTTGCGGCAGGCCGATGTTGCCGAGGTGGTAGCAGTCTCGACGGCGGCGGGGCCGATGACGATGCGTCCAGCCCTGCGCGTCCAAGCCGAAGCGACGATCGACGATTTCGACGCACATTATCCCGACGGAGCCGATTATGTCGTGGTGCCGGCGGTGGTACAGCGTGAGGATCCGGCTCTGCTTGGCTGGGTCCGCGCGCAGGCCTCCAAAGGAGGCACCCTCGTCAGTATCTGCGACGGCGCGCTGGTGCTCGCCGCCAGCGGGTTGCTGGACGGCCACCGCGCGACAGCGCACTGGGCAACGGACGGGTACCGCCGCAAGACCTACCCTCAGGTCCGCTGGGTGGAAGACAGGCGCTATGTGGCCGACGGCAAGGTAGTTTCGAGCGCTGGGATCAGCGCGGCCATCCCGACGTCGCTGGCGTTGGTCGACGCGGTCGCGGGACACGAGCGGGCCGCGGAGATAGCCGCCGAGATCGGCGCACAGGACTGGAGCCCGGTCCACGACAGCCGGTCCTTTCATCCCAGGCTCGGACGCAACCTCTCCGCCTTCGCCGCAACCCAGTATCTTAACGGTTGGTTCCACTACCCGCAGACGATCGGCATTCCGGTGAGCGCGGGCACGGACGAGATCGCGCTGGCGCTCGCGGCCGACGCCTATACCCGATCCGGGCGTGCTCGCGTGTTCGCGGTCGGTCCGGCCGGTTCTTCAATCGAGGCGCGTCACGGTCTGGTCGTGTTGCTCGATCGCACGGAGACGGGGCCGGGCGGGCTTACCGTCGAGATTGCCGCCGACAGACCAGCGCTTACGCTCGACCGTGTTCTGGCGGATATCGCACACCGCTATGGACGCCGGACAGCCTATGGCGTGGCGCTCGACCTGGAGTATCCGGCTTTCCATGGCTGACGAGATGATCAATCCTGCCACAACGCACGCGCAACCGCCGCTGCAGGTGGTGTTGCTCGCCTATGACGGCATGAACCTGCTCGACCTTGCCGGTCCGTTGCAGGCGCTCGCCACCGCCAATCGTGGGGCCGGGCGGGGAAAGCCGCAACGCTACGAGACGATCGTAGCGTCGAGCGATGGCGGGCCGGTGGTGACGAGCGCCGGCCTTCCCGTGGTGACGGTGGCAGTCTCGTCGCTCGACAACATAGCCGTCGATACGCTGATCGTGCCAGGTGGATGCTGGGGCGAGGACTATGACGTGGCGCCCGTGCTCCGCGACTTCATAGCGGAGCGGGCCAAAACGGTACGACGGATATGTTCGGTCTGCACGGGCGCGTTCTTGTTGGCGGCAACGGGGCAGCTGGATGGAAGACGGGTGGCCACACACTGGGCCTGGTTCGACAAACTCAAAAGCCGGCATCCGAAACTAGAGATCGATCCCGACAGCATCTTCGTTCGTGATGGCAATTTATGGACGTCGGCCGGCGTCAGCGCGGGCATCGACCTCACGCTCGCGCTGATCGAGCAGGATTATGGACCACGCGTCGCGGTTGATGCGGCGCGACAGATGGTCGTGTTCATGAAACGCGCGGGCGGCCAGTCGCAGTTCAGTGTGCCACTCGCGGCGCAGATGCGCGATCGTGGCTTCGTCGAATTACATGCCTGGATGGCGGCAAACCTGAGCGCGGATCTTTCCGTGGCCAGCTTGGCTGATCGCGCGGGCATGGCCCCACGGACGTTCGCCCGCACCTACGCCGCAAAGGTGGGGAGGACTCCGGCCAAGACGGTTGAACTGATGCGGCTGGAGGCGGCGTGCCGCGCGCTGGAGGAAAGTGATCTTCCTCTTAAAAGGGTCGCGACTTTGGCGGGGTACGACGATGAGCAAACCTTGCGCCGAGCGTTCAAGCGGCAGCTCGGCACAAGCCCTGCCACGCATAGGGCGCGGTTCTCACACCACCGGAACTGAGGCAGCCCTGCGTCCCGATATGGGTTTTTTATGTAACAGGCCGCCACTTGCAAAACCCATCGCGGGTTTGGGGCTGTCGCGCTCGCTCGGTCGGGGGACCAATCCGCGCAACCTGGCGAGCGGCCATTAAGTTACTGTAATACCGCGATAATCTCTTGAATCTTCGATCGCTGCCCGCTGGCGGCCCCGGATCTGCCAATTGGTGCCCAACACTGCACGTTGGGTTGTTGCCGTCAAATGGCTGAATCCCCGCCATTATCCGAAAATGGCGCGCCCGGCAGGATTCGAACCTGCGACCACAGGCTTAGAAGGCATGTGCTCTATCCAGCTGAGCTACGGGCGCCCGGTGCCGCGTTAGCGTGGATTGCATAGGCTGCAAACCGCGATAGTTTGCGCCAATGAACAGGGCAGAGGACGGACGGCCGGTTGCGGTCGGGGCGGAGGCGCTCAAGGGGCGCCCCTTTCGCTACTTCGATTTCATGATGGCGGCATTCGTCACCATCCTGTTGCTTTCCAACATCATCGGCGCAGGCAAGCGCGCGGTGATCGACCTGCCGTGGATCGGTCCGTGGCCGTTTGGCGCCGGCATCCTGTTCTTCCCGGTATCCTATGTGCTCGGCGATGTGTTGACCGAGGTCTATGGCTACGGCCGCGCGCGCCGCTGCGTCTGGGCCGGCTTCGCAGCGCTGCTGTTCATGGTGTTCATGAGCGTGGTGGTCGTCGCGCTGCCGCCCGATCAAGGCTGGACGGGGCAATCGGCCTATGAGGCCGTGTTCGGCCAGGCGTGGCGGATCGCGCTCGCCTCGCTTTGCGCCTTCTGGGCGGGCGAGTTCGCCAACAGCTTCGTGCTCGCCAAGATGAAGATCATGACGCAGGGGCGCTGGCTGTGGATGCGCACGATCGGCTCGACGATCGTCGGCGAAGGCGTGGACAGCCTGCTCTTCTATCCAATGGCGTTCCTCGGCGCGACGGGGTGGACCGCGCACCAGGTCCTGATCGTGCTTGGCACGCAGTGGGTGCTCAAGGTCTCGTGGGAGGTCATCCTAACCCCCGTCACCTATGCCGTGGTGGGCTTCCTCAAGCGGCGCGAAGGCGTCGATGTGTTCGACGAGGGCACCGATTTCTCGCCGTTCCGGGCGAGAGTTTGAAAGCGCGTTCCGCCCGCGCTTAGCCGAGCGGCGGCGGCTGGCGTTCGGTCTTGGGCAGATCGGGATTGAGATATGCCCAGTCGGGGGCGGATTCGCACCAGATCATCGACTTGGGCCCGAGATCGGAATTGTCGTCGAAAGCGCCGATCCGCACGCCGATCAGGTGCCGGCGTGCGTGCGACTGAACGACCAGCTGGCTACCGCAGGTTGGGCAGAAGCCGCGCGACAGCATGTTCCCGCTATCCGCCTGAACATCGTGCCAGCGGACCGGACCGGAAATATCCACGTCCTCGGTCTTGAAGAAGGCGTTGTGCGTCGGCCCGCCGCCGGTGAGCTTCTGACAGTCCTTGCACCAGCAGGCGCGGGTGGTGATGGGATCGGCGCTCGCCGTGATCCGGACTTCGCCGCATTGACAGGAACCGTGGCGGGTCATGCGACCGCTTCGAGCAGGCCTTCGAACAGGCGCCGGCCGTCCGCGCCGCCATGTTCGGGGCCGATCATCCGCTCGGGATGCGGCATCATGCCGAGCACATTGCCGGCCTGATTGACGATGCCGGCGATGTTCCGCGCCGATCCGTTGACCCTTTCGGCATAGCGGAAAGCGACGCGGCCTTCGCCTTCCAGCCGATCGAGCGTGTCAGCATCGGCGGTATAATTGCCGTCGTGATGTGCGACGGGGATGGTGATCATCTCACCGGCATTATAGCGGCTCGTGAAGATCGACTGGCTGTTCTCCACCGTCAGCGCGACCGGGCGACAGACGAAGGAGAGACCCGCATTGCGCATCAGCGCGCCGGGTAGCAGCCCCGCTTCGGTCAGCACCTGGAAGCCATTACACACGCCCAGCACCGGGACGCCGCGCTCGGCCGCTCTGGCCACCGCCTGCATTACAGGTGACCGCGCCGCCATCGCGCCCGACCGCAAATAGTCGCCGTAGGAAAAACCGCCTGGGAAGGCGACCAGGTCCGTGCCCTCGGGCAATTCGGTCTCACGGTGCCACAACATCGTCGGCGCACGCCCCGTAACCTCCTCGATCGCCACCGCGAGGTCGCGGTCGCAATTGGAGCCGGGGAATACGATCACCGCGGATTTCATCTTTGCCTCCTGCCGGGAGAATCTTACGCCCGCTCAATCCGGTAATTTTCGATGACGGTGTTGGCGAGGAGCTTGCGGCACATCGCCTCCAAGTCCGCATCGGTCACGCCGTCGGCATGCTCGATTTCGATATATTTGCCCTGGCGGACATCCTCCACGCCCGAGAAGCCGAGGCCCTCGAGCGCATGATGGATTGCCTTGCCCTGGGGGTCGAGAACGCCGTTTTTGAGCGTCACGTAAATGCGCGTCTTCATGGCCTAACGCCCCTCCACGACCTCACGCGCCTGGTCAAGACGTGTCGCGTAATTATCGATCACTTTTGCCGTGCGGCCGGCATATTGGTTGGCATCGTCGAACCGCCGATCCTCGATCGCCTCGCGCACGCCGGGCAAGGTCTTGGCGCCGTAGCCGGTCAGGCGCCCGGGTGCGTAGACGAGATTCTTGTACCATGGCCGCCCCGGCAAGCCGCGCTCATCAAGCAGGAGCTGATCGATGTCACGCAGCAGCGCGTTGAGCTTCGCGCGTCGCGCCGGATCGAGTTTCGCGCCCTTGTCAGCATAGACGCTGTCGAATGCCGGCGCGGCTTTCTTCAGGTGGTCGACCGCGTCGGATAGCGCAGCCAGCTCGATGTGCGGCGTGGCTGCCTCGGGCGCGGGCGCGCCGACCGGCTTGAGCGGATCGCTCGCGAGGCGGAAGGCGTCGTCACGCGACAGCGCCTCGCGCTTGCGGTCCTGCGCGCGGCGCTCGTCCGCGAGCTTAGTGACTTCGTCCAGATAGGCCGCGACCGTATCGGCAAAGTCACCGAAGCGCATCGGCGGCGTGTCGGCATCGGCGAGGCGGAGCACGAGCCGGCCAGCGGTTTTCGACAAGGCCGCGCCATATTTCAGGCCCGGATCGTCAAAAGTCGTGAAGTGGTGGAAGCTGTCGTAGAGCGAGTGATAGACGCCGCCCGCTTCGCCCTCGCCACCATAGCCAAGATCGAGCGCGGGCAGGCCGAGATGCTGGAGATAGGCCGAATAATCCGAGCCCGATCCCAAAGCTTCCAACGGCAGGTCGCCGCCGCTGTCCGCCGCCTTCAACTCGCGCGGATCGGTCTTCTCTCCTGAAAAGGCATCCGCGCGAATGGCAGCGCGCGACCGCGCCGCCACGCTCACCCCGGTTTCCGGATCGGTCACGTCCGCCATCACCTGATTGACGAGATGCTGGAAATCGTGGCTGCCGCCTGCACCCAGATAGCCGCGGCCGTTGGCGTCGGAATTGATGTAGATGATCGCCTTGCGCTTGAGCTCGTCGGCATGTTGCTCGGCCCATTCGGTCGAACCGATCAAGGCCGGCTCCTCGCCGTCCCAGCTGGCATAGACGATCGTGCGCTGCGGACGCCAACCCTGTTTGAGCAGGCTGCCGATCGCCTTCATCTCGGACATCATCGCGACATTGCCGGAGAGGGGATCCGACGCGCCCATCACCCAGCCGTCATGGTGGTTGCCGCGCACGACCCACTGATCGGGGAGCGTCGCCCCTTTGATCGTCGCGATCACGTCGTAGATCGGCTTGAGCGACCAGTCCGATTTGACCGCGAGACGCACCTTGGTCTGGCCGTCACCGCCGGTGTGGTAGGTGAAAGGCAGGGAGCCTTGCCAGCCGCCGGGTACCGTCGGCCCACCAAGCCGCGACAGCAATTTCGACGCATCGGCGTAGGACATGGGCAAAGCGGGGATCTTGAGGATCGTCTTGACGTCCTCACGCGCCAGCCTTTTTGCGCCCTCGGTCGCCCCCACACCCGGCGTGAGCGGATCGCCGGGATAGACCGGCATGTCCATTACCGACCCCCGCTGCACGCTGAACGGTGGGCGCATTCCGCCTTTGGGATAGACGTCGTCCCTAGCGTAGCCATCCTGAGCTGGGTCGGAGTAGATGATGCAGCCCGCAGCCCCGTGCCATTGGGCGAGCAACGGCTTGAGACCGCGCCAGCCGACGCCGTAGCGCGCGATCACGATCTTGCCCTTCACGTCGATCCCGCGCCGTTCGAGCGCCTTGTAATCGTCGGGCATGCCGAAATTGACATAGACGAGGTCCGCGGTGACGTCGCCGTCGCCTTGATAGGCGACATAAGGCGGCAATGCGCCGGCTGTGTTGGCTGAGGTATCGTCGCCGGGAACAGCGGGTTCCTGTCCGCCAAGCGTGACATGTTCGGGTGAAACGAGTTCGACAGTGGTCGAGATCGGGGTCGGGTAGAGCACCTGGAAGGTCTCGATATGCGCGTCCCAGCCCCACGATTTGAACAGCCCGAGCATATAATCGGCGTTAGCCTTGTCATGCGGCGAGCCGACATGGTTGGGCGCCGACGACATCGCCCTCAGCCATTCGGTCTGATCGGCCGAACTTACGCCCGCGTCGAACGCGGCCTCGATCGATTTCTGGTCCATCGGCTTGGCCTGGAGGGCAACACTGAGGGCGAGCGCGGCGACGCCGCCGAACAAGGTGCGCAAGATCGTCATGGGAATCCCCCTTCGAGATGGAAGAGAGCCTGCGTCAGCGCCCCGCCGCATGCAACCGGGGACGCAACGAACGGTCATCGAGGGGCCCACGCAACATGGCCGCCTCGGATCACGACCCAACGATACGGAAATGTTCCCGCCATGGGGTGACGCTTCGCGATCCGCTCGCTAAGGGGCTCCGCATCATAGCCAAAGGAAGCCACTTCCGCCCATGCCGACGCTCGTCCTCATCCGCCATGGCCAGTCCGCGTGGAATCTCGAGAACCGCTTCACCGGCTGGTGGGACGTGAACCTGACCGATCTTGGCATGGAAGAAGCGCGCAGCGCGGGCGAGCTGATGGCCGCCAAGGGGCTCGATTTCGATCTTTGCTTCACCAGCCTGCAGACGCGCGCGATAAAGACGCTCAACCTTGCGCTCGAAGCGATGGGCCGGTTGTGGCTGCCGGTCGAAAAGGACTGGCGCCTGAACGAGCGCCATTATGGCGGGCTGACCGGGCTCAACAAGGCGGAGACCGCGGCCAGGCACGGTGAGGATCAGGTCAAGATCTGGCGCCGCTCTTTCGATATTCCGCCGCCCGCGCAGGAAGCGGGCAGCGAGTTCGATCTGTCCGGCGACCGTCGCTATGCCGGTATCGATGTTCCCAACACGGAAAGCCTGAAGGATACGATCGCGCGCGTCCTGCCTTATTGGGAGCAAAGGATTGCGCCCGAACTGAAGGCGGGCAAGCGCATCGTCATATCCGCCCACGGCAATTCGCTGCGCGCGCTGGTCAAGCATCTGTCGCATATCTCGGACGAGGAGATTGCGAGCCTCGAGATTCCGACCGGCCAGCCGATCGTCTATCATCTCGACGACGATCTCGCCGCGACCGACCGCTATTATTTGAGCGAGCGCTAGGATGGCCGAACCCCTCGTCGGCATCATCATGGGCAGCCGCTCGGACTGGGCGACGATGCAGCACGCCGCGCAGACGCTCGATGCCCTGGGCGTTCCGCACGAAAGCAAGGTCGTCTCGGCGCATCGCACGCCTCAGCGCCTGTACGATTATGCGCAAAGTGCGTCGGACAGAGGGCTGAAGGTGCTGATCGCGGGTGCGGGCGGTGCCGCGCACCTGCCCGGCATGGCGGCGTCTATGACCGGGCTTCCCGTGCTGGGGGTTCCCGTCCAGTCGGCGGCATTATCGGGGCTCGATAGCTTGCTTTCGATCGTACAGATGCCGGGCGGCGTACCCGTCGGCACGCTCGCGATCGGCAAGGCGGGTGCGATCAACGCGGGCCTGCTCGCGGCGCAGATCCTGGCTTTGTCCGATCCCGCCTTGGCCGAGCGGGTGGCCGACTGGCGCCGGCGCCAGACCGAAGCGGTGGACGAAGCGCCCGAATGAGCATCATACCGGGCTCGACAATCGGCATATTGGGCGGCGGCCAGCTCGGCCGGATGCTTGCGATTGCCGCGGCCAATATCGGCTATCGCACGCACATCTACGCGCCGGGCACGAGCGGTCCTGCGAGCGAGGTTTCGGCACGCTGGACGCATGGCGCCTATGACGACAAGGCTGCCGTTGCCGCTTTTGCTGCGCAGGTCGACGTCGTCACCTACGAATTTGAAAATGTCGATGTTGCGGCGCTGCGCGGCCTGCGCGGCGTGTATCCCTCAATCAGGGCGCTCGAGGTCGCGCAGGACCGTGTCGCCGAAAAGAGTTTCGTCGAGGCGGTCGGCGGGCGGCCAGCACCGTTCTGGCCGATCGACAGCCTCAAGGATCTCAAGGACGCCTGCAAGATGGTCGGCGCACCCGCCATCCTGAAGACGCGGCGGTTCGGCTATGACGGCAAGGGTCAGGCACGGATCAGCGAGGCTTCTCGCGCCGAGACAGCGTGGAGCCTGATCGGCAAGCAACCCGCGGTGCTGGAGAAGATGATCGACTTCAAGGCCGAATTCTCGATCCTGCTCGTGCGCGGCATGGACGGGACCGTCGTGCATTGGGACGCGATCACCAACGTCCACAAGGATGGCATCCTGGATGTCTCCACCGTGCCTCCGACCGGTATCGTTGCCGCGCAGGCGGCTGAGGCCGCCGCGCTGGCGGAGCGGATCGCCGGCGCGCTCGATTATGTCGGCGTGCTCGCCTGCGAATTTTTCGCGAGTACAGATGGCCCTATTTTCAATGAGATGGCGCCGCGTGTTCACAATTCGGGTCACTGGACGATCGAGGGTGCGGTGACCTCGCAGTTCGAGAACCACATCCGCGCGATCTGCGGCCTGCCGCTTGGATCGACCGCCCTGGTCGGCAAGCGCGCCGAGATGCGCAACCTGATCGGCAACGAGATCGAAAGCTGGCCGCACATATTGGGCGACCCCAAGGCGCACCTCCACCTTTACGGCAAGACTGCGGTCAAGCCCGGCCGCAAGATGGGACACGTCACCCGGGTCGGCTGAGGCTGGCCGGCCAATCTAGGCGCGCGTGCCCTTGATGAGGAAAGTGCCGAAAATGCCGGCCTTGACCTTGCCTTCCAGCGTGTCGCCGGTGACGGTGGCCTTGCAGGTAAGCGTGACCGGCATCGGCTTGGATATCTGCATCGTCCAGGCGAGCTCGTTACCGTCCACAAGGCCTTCGGGAATGTCCTTGCTGCCGATGCTGCCCTCGGCCGATCCGCTGAAGTGGTCGCCGTCGCTCTTCACCGTCAGGACGAATTCCTGTTCGCCCATCGGGCTGTCCACCGTGCAGTTCCACTTGCCGTCGACGTCGGCCATGCCAATCTCCTGTTTCGTGGACGGCCTTCGCGGGTCGGAAAACAAAGATCAAGCGATGGGTTGTGTGACCCAAAAGACACACCATATCGCGGCGGAAAGGGAGACTGCATGAATCTCGAAAAGTTCACCGAGCGCGCCAAGGGTTTCCTTCAGGCGGCGCAGACGGTCGCCATCCGCAACAGCCACCAACAGATCGCACCCGAGCATCTTTTGAAAGCCCTGCTTGAAGATGAGCAGGGCATGGCTTCCGGCTTGATCGCCAAGGCCGGCGGCGACGCCAAGAAAGCGCTGAGCGAGACCGATCTGGCACTGTCCAAAATCCCTGCGGTATCGGGCGGCGGCGCGCAGCAGACACCCGGATTGAACAACGATCTCGTCCGGGTGCTCGATCAGGCCGAGCAGGTCGCACAGAAAGCAGGCGATTCTTATGTAACAGTCGAGCGAATGCTGCTCGCGCTGGCGCTGTCGCTCAATACACCCGCGGGCAAGGCGCTTCAGGCCGCTAACGTGAAGGCGGAAGCGCTGAACGCGGCGATCAACGAACTGCGCGGCGGGCGGACCGCCGATACCGCTTCCGCCGAGGATCGGTACGACGCGCTCAAGAAATTCGCGCGCGACCTTACCGAGGCGGCGCGCGAGGGCAAGCTCGATCCCGTGATCGGCCGCGATGAAGAGATCCGCCGGACGATCCAGATCCTGGCACGGCGCACCAAGAATAATCCCGTCCTGATCGGCGAACCTGGCACCGGCAAGACCGCGATCGCCGAAGGCCTAGCTTTGCGCATCGCCAATGGCGACGTGCCCGACGGCCTCAAGGACCGCAAATTGATGGCGCTCGACATGGGCAGCCTGATCGCGGGCGCCAAATATCGCGGCGAGTTCGAAGAGCGGCTCAAGGGGGTGCTCGACGAGGTCAAGGGCGCAGAGGGCGACATCATCCTCTTCATCGACGAGATGCATACGCTGGTCGGTGCCGGGAAAAGCGAAGGCGCGATGGACGCGAGCAACCTGCTCAAGCCGGCACTGGCACGCGGCGAGCTTCACTGCATCGGCGCGACCACGCTCGACGAATATCGCAAGCATGTCGAAAAGGACCCCGCGCTGCAGCGTCGGTTCCAGCCGGTGTTCGTCGGCGAGCCCACGGTCGAGGATACGATCTCGATCCTACGCGGGCTCAAGGAAAAATATGAACTGCACCATGGCGTGCGGATCGCTGATGGCGCGCTCGTCGCAGCGGCCACGCTCTCCAATCGCTACATCACCGATCGCTTCCTGCCCGACAAGGCGATCGACCTGATGGACGAGGCGGCGTCGCGGCTGCGGATGGAGGTGGAGAGCAAGCCCGAGGAGATTGAGAGCCTCGATCGTCGCATCATCCGCCTCAAGATCGAACGTGAGGCCCTGTCCAAGGAAACGGACCAGGCGTCCAAGGACCGGCTGCAAAACCTCGAACGCGACCTCGCCGACCTTGAGGAGCAATCGGGCGCGCTGACGCAGCGCTGGCAGGCGGAGAAGGAAAAGATCAACGCCGAGACGACAATCAAGGCGCAGCTCGATGCCGCACGGACCGCGCTTGATCAGGCGCAGCGTTCGGGCGACCTCGCCAAGGCGGGCGAGCTTTCCTACGGCACGATCCCACAACTCGAAAAGCACCTCGCCGAGGCCGAAGGCGCCGCCAAGGGCGCGATGGTGCGCGAGGAGGTGACCGCCGAGGATATTGCCGGCGTGGTCGCGCGCTGGACCGGCATTCCGGTCGAACGCATGCTCCAGGGCGAGCGCGAGAAGCTGATGCGCATGGAAGAGGTGATCGGCAGCCGCGTGATCGGTCAGGCCGATGCGGTCGCCGCCGTCAGCCGCGCGGTGCGCCGGGCGCGCGCCGGCCTGCAGGATCCGAACCGGCCGCTGGGTTCATTCCTGTTTCTGGGCCCCACGGGCGTCGGCAAGACCGAGCTTACCAAGGCGCTCGCCGGCTTCCTGTTCGATGACGACAGCGCAATGGTGCGCATCGACATGAGCGAGTTCATGGAGAAGCATGCGGTCGCCCGCCTGATCGGCGCGCCTCCGGGTTATGTCGGTTACGAGGAAGGCGGTGTACTGACCGAGGCGGTCCGGCGCCGGCCCTATCAGGTCGTCCTGTTCGACGAGGTCGAGAAGGCTCATGGCGACGTCTTCAACATCCTGCTTCAGGTGCTCGACGACGGCCGGCTGACGGACGGGCAGGGGCGGACGGTGGATTTCACCAACACGCTCATCATCCTGACGTCGAACCTCGGCTCGCAATATCTTGCCAATTTGCCCGACGATGCCTCGACCGAGAGTGTGGAACCGCAGGTCATGGAGGTGGTGCGCAGCCATTTCCGACCCGAATTCCTCAACCGCTTGGACGAGATCATCCTCTTCCACCGGCTGGGCCAGAGCCACATGGGGCCGATCGTCGATATCCAGGTCGGCCGCGTCCAGAAACTGCTCACCGACCGCAAGGTCACGCTCGACCTCACCCAGCCGGCACGGGACTGGCTCGGACGGGTGGGTTACGACCCGGTCTATGGCGCCAGGCCGCTCAAGCGCGCGGTGCAGAAATATCTGCAGGACCCGCTCGCCGAGGCGATATTGCGGGGCGAAGTGCCCGACGGATCGACCGTCACGGTCGACGATGCCGACGGCAAGCTGGCGCTGAAGGTCAAATAGCCAAAATCCCCCTCCCGCTCAGGGAGGGGGATTGGTCAGTCGCCCAGTGCGAACAGCGCTTCGACATTGGTATCGAAGGCTTTCGCGAGCTTGAGCGCAAGCACGGTCGATGGCACGAACACGCCATTCTCGATCGTGTTGATCGTCTTGCGGCTCACGCCGATCCGGTCGGCCAACTCCGCCTGCGTCCAACCGCGCTCGGCGCGAGCCTCGCGCAGGCGGACGATCAGCTCCTCGCTCACTCCTTGAGCGCCTTGGCCTCGAGGGTGGCGAAGTGAATCAGTGCCATCGCGACCGAATAGGTGATCACCGCGCGCGCCACTTCGGCTCCGCCGATCGGCATGTAGCGGCTCACCGCCCAACAGACGCCGCATGCCAGCAATGCTCCCCAGAAACCGAACGCGAGGGCGCTGCGCCCATGCTCGATCGTGCTCTCGTCATAGAGCGCAGCCCGCATCGCTGCCGTGCGGACGAAACCTCCGCCGGCGAGCAAGAGGAACAGCAAGGTCACGCTGATCCAGATGATTTCGGAAACGAAGCTGAAGTTTCCATTCGCGTAGCCGTGAATGACGCCGATATCGTGCATGGCCGTCGTTAGCAGCAGGCCCGCCATCCATCGGGCGCCCCAGACGCGCCGCTTTGCCACCCGCTCGATTTTTACCTGATCAATCATCTTGCCCTCCCGTGTAACTTACAGGTTACAAGTAACCCGTAGGTTACACGGACGCAAGGGGTTTTCTTGCGCGGTCACCTTGCTAAGGCGTTCGCATGACGGGCGCGCCCCTCGACCAGCCTTATTCCGGCCGCTTCGTGGGAAACGAGCATCGGTTCACCGTGCGTGTCTATTATGAGGACACGGATGCCGGCGGCGTCGTCTATCACGCGAATTTCCTGCGCTTTTTCGAGCGCGCACGGACCGACATGCTCATCCTGTGCGGGATCGATATCGCCGCTGCCCAATATGGCGGCGAGGGGGCCTATGTCGTGGCGGCGGCCGAGCTCAAATATCTGCGCCCGGCCCGGCTCGGCGAGATATTGACGATCGTCAGCACGGTCGAACAAGTTCGCCAGGCCGCCTGCGTCATTCAGCAGAGAGTCATGCGCGATGATGAGCTAGTGGTCGAAGGCAGGATCACCGTCGCTTTCGTCGGCAAGGACGGGCGGCCCAAGCGTCAACCCGCGTCCTGGGTTGAAGCGTTCCAGGGTTATAACGGAGCAGAACAAGCACAATGAACGGCATCACCGTCACCGCAAACACGCAGGCCGCGCTCTCGCCGGTCGCACTCTTCCTGCACGCCGATATCGTTGTGAAGGTCGTGATGCTGGGGCTGCTGTTGGCGAGCCTGTGGACCTGGACGATCATCTTCGGTCGTGGTGGCGTGCTGCGGCGCGCCGACCGGCAGAATGCCGAATTCGAGAAGGACTTCGTTAAGGCGAGCGATATCGATCGCTTCCATGAGGCGAACAGCCGATCCGAAGTGCCCGCGGCGCGCGTCTTTTCGGCGGGCATGACCGAATGGCGCAAGTCGACCGCCAAGGCGCATCTCGACAAGGCAGCGACGCGTGAGCGGCTGGGATCGGTGATGGCGACCGCGTCGGCCGCCGAGGTCGAGCAGCTTTCGAGCGGGCTCAGCATCCTCGCGACGATCGGCAGCGTATGCCCCTTCGTCGGCCTGTTCGGCACGGTTTGGGGCATCATGCGATCCTTCGCGGATATCGCGGCGTCGCAGAATACCAGCTTCGGGGCGGTCGCTCCCGGCATCGCCGAAGCCTTGTTCGCAACCGCACTCGGCCTGTTTGCCGCTATCCCCGCGACCATCGCCTATAATCGCATGGTCCACCGCCTCGACCTGCTTGAGGCGCGCCTCAACCGCTTCGCCGACGGTTTCCACACCACTCTCAGTCGCGAGCTGGACGGGGAAGCCTGAACGATGGCGATGGGTTCAGCCCCCCGCCGCGGCCATGGCCGCAAGCGCGCGCCGATGGCGGAGATCAATGTCACGCCGTTGGTGGACGTGATGCTGGTGCTGCTGATCATCTTCATGGTGACCGCGCCGTTGCTGGTTGCGGGCGTGCCCGTGAACCTGCCCGACAGTCGCGCCAAGCCGCTTGAGCAACAGCAAAAGCCCGTCCAGATCAGCATCGATCAGTTGGGTAAGGTCTACATCGATGATACCGAGGTCCCGCTGCCCGACCTGCCTAACAGGCTGGCAACGATCCCCCACGGCGCTGATGCCCCAACTATCTATTTGCGTGCCGATCGCACTTTACAGTTCGAACGCGTGATGCAGGTGATGGGCGAACTCAATCGCGCGGGGCTCAACAAGGTCGCCCTCGTCACGAACGAGGCGCAGGACCGGAAGTGATCGCGCGCTCCGACCAGAAGGGCCTCGGCTTTGCGGTCGTCGCGCACCTGCTGCTGTTCGCGGCGCTGACGATCGGCATCGCCAAGCGCGTGCCGCCGGTCCAGCCGCCGCAAGAGGCGATGGATGTCCAGCTGGTCGACGCGGTCGGCCTGCGCTCAGCGGCGCCCAATCCGGCGACGGAGGCTCCGCAGGAGATGCAGGCCCCGGATCAGGCATCGCCGCAAGACGCGCCGCCGCCCGCGCCCAGCCCAACGCCGCCCCAGCCCAAGCCGGTCGAAGCCAAACCGCAACCGACGCCGCCCTCGCCGGTGCCGGCGCTCAAGCCCAAGCCGCAGCCGCCGGCCAAGGCGCTGACCGACATCCTGAAAGATGTGCGCGCGACCGCGAAGAGCGAGCAAGCGGGAAGCGATGCCAAGTCCAAGGCGGATCGCGCATCGTCCGAAAAGGTCGGCGCGCTGCTCAAGGGCGTGATCGGCGCATCGGCGGGGAAGGGCGAGACCGCCCGCGCAGCTATCACCGGCGCGGCGATGAACGGCCTCGCCGCGGCGATCAAGCGCCAGGTCCAGCCCTGCTACGAACTGGGCGGTCTGAGCGGCACACCGGCGATGCAGATCGTCACGACGCTACGGCTGCGTTACAACAAGGATGGTTCGGTCGCAGGAAACCCTCAGTTGGTCGAGCAAACCGGGATCGGCCCGTCCAACCGTGCCTATGCCCAACAGATAGCAGAGGTGGCACGGCGCGCGGTACTGCGTTGCGCGCCTGTCCACCTTCCGGCTGAACTCTATGAGGGGGGCTGGGACGATCTCAACTTCCGCTTCACTCCTGGTCAGATGCAATGAGGATAAGAAGTTCGATGAAGACTTTGCACCTGCTGGCCTCGATCACGTTGGCCCTGCTGCCCGGTGCGGCCACCGCGCAAAGCGCTCCGACCCCGGGGCCCGGACCCGCTGCCGGTGCCGGCCCCGCGCCGGGACAGCGTCTGACAGTGGATATTACCGGCGGCATCTCCAGCAAGATGCCGATCGCCATCCCCGTCATGCCGACGCCGAATGCGCTGCAAACGCCCGCCGGTTCGACCGACACGCTTGGCAATCAGGTCTCTCAGATCATCACCAACGATCTCAAGAATAGCGGCCTGTTCGCGCCGCTTTCAGGGGATCAACTCAAACCCGTCACTTTCCCGCAGGTTTCCGCGCCCGATTATGGCGCCTGGCTGCCGACCGGCGCGCAGGCATTGGTGCAAGGCTTCGTCCAGGCCAATGGCGACGGCACGCTCACCGTCGGCTGCTATCTTTATGACGTCTTCGCCAAGAGCGAGATGGTGCGTCAGGGGTTCGTGGTGAAGCCTTCGGAATGGCGCCGCGGCGCGCATAAATGCGCCGACACAGTCTATTCGCGCCTGACGGGCGAGGGCCCTTATTTCGATAGTCAGGTCATCTACGTTTCCGAGACGGGGCCCAAGAAGAACCGCACCAAGCGCCTCGCGATCATGGATCAGGACGGGGCCAACCATCGCTTCATCACCAATGGCCAGAGCCTGGTGCTGACGCCGCGCTTCGCGCCCAATCGCCAGACGGTGGTGTTCATGTCGTTCGAGAACGATCAGCCGCGCGTCTATGTCTATGATGTGGGCTCTGGCCGAAAGCGGCTGGTGGTCGACAGTCATTATACGACGTTCGCACCGCGTTTCTCGCCCGACGGCCACTACATCCTCTTCTCGATGATCGTGAACGGCAATTGCGACGTCTATCGCGTGGCCGCGGGCGGCGGCGCACCGGTCCGGCTGACGACCTCGCCCGGGATCGACACCGGCGGCAGTTATTCGCCCGACGGCAGCAAGATCGTGTTCGAGAGCGACCGTTCGGGCACGCAGCAATTGTACGTGATGAACGCCGACGGTTCGGGGCAGCGCCGTATCAGTTTCGGCGGTGGGCGCTACGCCACACCCGTCTGGAGCCCGCGCGGCGATCTGATCGCCTACACGCATCTTGGGGGCGGCTTTTCGGTCGGGGTGATGGGCACCGATGGCTCCGGCGCCAAGGACCTCACCAACGGCTGGCAGGACGAAGGCCCGACCTGGGCGCCCAATGGCCGCGTGCTGATGTTTTTCCGTACCGCCAAGGGGTCGGGCAAGGCCGACCTCTGGTCGGTCGACCTCACCGGCGTGAACGAGCGCGCCATTCCCACACCGCTGGATGGATCGGATCCGGCGTGGGGACCGTTACTTCCCTGAACTGATACACTAGATCCACATCAACAGAAGGAATGCACCGATGAAGAAGACGGCCACGCTGCTGGCGACGGCGGCCCTGATCGGACTTGCGGGCTGCGCCAAGAAGCCGCCCAAGCAGCTTCCGCCCGCACCCTCGCAGGAAGTCACCACGACCACGACGACCACGCCGCCGCCGGCCACCGAGAACAATGGTCCGACACCGGGTTCGCGCGCTGATTTCGTGGCGCAGGCAGGTAGTGACACGGTTCATTTCGCGACCGACAGCTCGGATATCGATTCCGAGGCGACGGGCATCCTGACCAAGCAGGCGGCCTGGCTTGCGAAATTCCCCAATGTCCGCGTCACGATCGAAGGCCATTGCGACGAGCGCGGCACGCGCGAATATAATCTGGCGCTGGGCGATCGCCGCGCCAATGCGGCCAAGAACTTCCTGGTCAATGCCGGCGTCAACGCCGCGCGCATCAGCGTGATCAGCTACGGCAAGGAACGCCCCGTCGCGACCGGCTCCGACGAGGAATCGTGGGCGCAGAACCGCCGCGCCGTATCGGTGGTGCCGCAATAGGCTTTATCCTCCCTCTCCCCTGAAGGGGAGAGGGCTTATCTCTCGTTCATCAGCACGAAGTCGCGCAGCGCCCGCGCATCATGCAGGGCGTTGTGCGGCACCTTGCTGTTACGCGCGGTCGAGAAGCCTGGGGTGCGCAGGAAATGGAAACGCAGGTTGGTGAGGTCGACGATCTGCGCGTCGCTGGTCTGGATCAGCCGGCAGAACAAAGCGATATCCTCGGGCCAGTCGCAGACGATCTCGGGATCCGGGTCGGCACCAAGATAAGCGGCGATGTCGTGCGCGGCGGCGATCCGGTCCAGCTCGTTATAGAGCATAGGCGGCACGCTCCGGAGGTAGGGCATGACATGCTTCGCGACCCAGGACAGGGGCTCTTCCGATAGCGGCACGACGACATAATAATCCTGGTCGCCCTCTTCGGGCACGAGCGCGAGGCTGATCAGGCTTCCGCCGAACCCATTATATTCGGTGTCGAGGAAGTAGCGCATCAGCTCCGTTTGGGTTTGGGAGGATGGGCGATCTCGGGATGATTTCCGTCGAGCGCCTCGTCGAGCAGCCGCGCGAGGCGGATGCCGCCCTTGGCGACCTGGAGGCGCAGCACCGGGATCAATTGTTCGATCTTGGCCTCGTCCATCGCGACCTTAGACGGCGCCGGCGTGGCGCAGGGATCGGCAATTAGACTGCCATAGACCTGGGTCCTGGCGAGTTCCCAGCTTTCGCGGCTCCAGTCGGCGAGACTGCCTTTCGCAATCTCCGTCCGCTGCTCGGGCGAAACTCCCGAAAGAAGCCCGGCCGCGCCCGGCGGGGGCGAGGAAATGGCGCGGTCGGCGAGCAGGCCATCCCAGATCGAGTGAAGATTGGTGCGCGGGATCGCGCCATAGCTCGCCTTGACCTTGTTGCCGCCCTGATCGCCGTCATGCTCCGCGCCATGCAAAGGCTGGTGCAGGTCGCCCACAAAATGCACGAGAAACGCCAGCGCTATTAACCGGTCACGCGCCGGCAATTCGCGATCGGCGATCATGCGCTGGGCGCGCGCAATCTGCGCCGAGACGCAATTGCCGCCCGCGCATGGCTCCTTGAGGTCGAACTGCTTGCAGATATCCACGTCCTGGAAGTGCCAGGCATAAGCATAAGAGAAGCGGTCACCCAGCGTCTTGATGCAATCGGGCCAGACCGACACTTCTTCGATCGTGCGCGCCGCGCAGGTGGGCGTCTCGAGTTGCCTCTGTTGCTTCAGAAGCCACAGAATCGATTGCTTTGTCCGCGGCTTGACCAGTTTCATCGCCACTTCGGCGGTGGTCTCGTGCCCATATTCCCACCAGGCGGCGGCGGGTGAGGGGAGGAGCAACAGGGAGATGGCTACAAGCAGCGCCTGAAGGCGAAAGCGGATCATGCGCGGAGGGTTAGACCAGCCGCGTGACCAAGCAAGGTCATTCGTCGCTGTATATCGCAATTTCCGGCCCGGAATCATGCGTCTGCATCGCGCGGTACATAGCCTTGGTGTTGAACGCCCAGCCGCCGGATCCATCGGGCGAGACCACGATCACACCGCCTTTGCCGCCCATGTCGCCAAGCTCGTCGATCAGCGTATCGGCACTGTCCTCGATCGACCAGCCTGCCAGCCGCACCCGCGCGCAAATCTCGTGCGCCACGCCCAGCCTGATGAAATATTCGCCCGACCCTGTGCACGAAACCGCCGCGGCACGATCGTCGGCATAGGTCCCCGCGCCGATTAAAGGCGAGTCGCCGACGCGGCCCCATTTCTTGCCGGTCAGCCCGCCGGTCGAGGTGGCGGCGGCGACATGGCCCTCGCCATCGACCGCGACCGCGCCGACCGTGCCATATTTCATCGCACTATCGAACGGCGTGTCGGGGTTGGCGAGGATTTCGTCGAGCTGCCGACGACGCTCGGGCGTTTCGAACCAGTCGGGCTCGGCAGCCTCGACATCGTGCGCGCGGCCGAAACCATCCGCACCCGCGCCGGCAAGGAAGACGTGCGTGCTGCGATCCATCACTTCGCGTGCGAGCAGGATCGGATTTCTGGTGGATCGCACGCCCGCGACCGCGCCGGCATTCAGATTGGCGCCGTCCATGATCGCCGCGTCGCATTCGATCCGGCCTTCCGCGGTGAAGACCGACCCGCGCCCGGCGTTGAAATGGGGGTCATCCTCCAACACGCGGACGGCTGCCTGCACCGCATCGAGCGCCGCGCCGCCGATACGCAATATCGCGACACCCGCATCGAGCGCCGCCGCCAAGGCTTGCCGTGCCGCTGCCTCTTCGGCCGCGCCCAAATTTTCGGGTGTCATACTGCCCGCGCCGCCATGGATGACGATGGTCCAGGTCGGCGCGGGGTCAGTCATGCAGCTGGCTCTAGACCAGCACGGCGTTCGCGGAAACCGGCTTGACGGCGCTCCGGCGCTTCAACCCGATCAGCGGGCGCAAAGGCTCGATCGAACGCCCGATCAGATAGAAGGCCCAGCATCCTGCTGCAGTGGCTGTGACGAGAAGAAGGAAGCGTTCGAGCCCGGTCGTCGGCGTGCTCAGCAGCCAGTAGCCGACCACGACGATCACTGTCTGGTGGATGATGTAGAAGGGGAAAACCGCCTCTGCCAACATCGGCCGCCATTTGCTGTCGCGGTTCCAGTGGCTCTCCGCGAGGCCGACCAGCCCGACGATCGCACCCCAGGCTTCGGTTGAACGCGCGATCCGGTAGAGCAGCCCGAGCGCGTAGCTCATCCGCACGTCGCCGGGATAGGTCAGTTCCGCCCAGGCCAGATAGGCCCAGCCTACGATCGCCGCGATCGCCGCCGGCTTCCACCAGCGCGCGACCGTGCTGCGAACAGCATGCGAGTTGCGCAACAGCACGCCGAACAGGAATGCGCCAAAATAATCGAGGTGCGCGCTCCAGTCGTTGATCAGCAGATGCGTGTCCGACCAACCCGGCGAGACGAAATTGTGGATCAGGAAGAAGCCGGTGATGCCGAAGGGCAACAAGGCCGGGCCAGCCAGCAGGCGCTCGGCAACGCGCTTCACGTTGCCGATCCATGCCTTGGGCAGGGTCAACAGCGCGCCCCAGACCAAGGTGTAGACGAGCAGGTACACGACGAACCAAAGATGCATGTAGGTCGGCATGAACACGCCGTGGAGCTGCTGCGGTCGATAGTAATCGTGCAGCAGGAAATAGCCGAAGCCATGCGCGTAGCCGTGCTGCGTGACCAGTTCGACCCAGGGCTGCGGCGTCACGATCACTGCGATCCCGAAGAGGAGCGGGATGCCGAGCCGTGCCAGGCGAGAGCGCATCAATGCGCCGATGCCCGAGCTACGTTCCAGCAAGGCGGCGCTCGCGAATCCGGACACAACGAACAGCAACGACAGCCGCCACGGATTGGTCAGGAACATGGGTATGACGGCCCAGCCGATCGGCGGCGTCATCTTCACCGAAAAATCCCACGGCACGAACGCCATGCCCACATGATAAAGGATGAGGAGCTGGAAGGCGCCGATCCGCAGCCAATCCATCCCGTAATGCCGGCCTGCCGGCTTGCTCGTTTCCATTTGCGGTTTCTCCACTGGCGATTGCTTGTGAAGCGGGGCTAGATCGGCGCTGCGCCGGCGCGCTATCGGCCGGGGATGTTCGGCGGCAAGGCTGGGATGAGCGAAACGGGGTCAGGGACGAACGGCTGCGATACGGGGGCGAGCGGCACGCGTAGGAAACTGGCGCTCGCCATGGGTGCGGTCTTCCTGCTCGTCCTGGCGCTGATCACGGTCGGAAACGCCGAATCGATGATCAGCGATTTCGCCGCCGCCGGCGTGCACGAAACGCTGGCGCACATCTGGATTTGGCAGGTCACGAGCATTCTGGCCTGGCTATGCGTCTGCGTGATGATCTGGTGGGGCGTCGCATATATCCGCCCGCCGCGTTTCAACTGGCCGGTGGTGGCAATCCTGTTCGCGATTGGACTGCCGATAGCGTCGGCTTTCCATATCGGCCTGATGATCGCCTTTCGCAGTCTGGCCTATGCAGTGGAGGGCGCGCGCTATCAATTTGCAGGCGGCATCGCCAACCCGTTTCTCTACGAATTCCGCAAGGATGTACCCACCTATCTCCAGTTCGTGGCGCTAGCTGGCCTGTGCCAATGGCTGCTGGCACGCGTGGGACTCCAGGTGCCTCAGCCGGAGCTTGAGAAAGGGCGCTATCTCGCGGTCGGCGATGGAGCGGTCACGCATCAGGTGCCGATCGATGACATCGTCCAGGTCGCGGCGGCCGGTAATTATGTCGAGATCGAGATTGGCGGCCGAACCCTGCTCTATCGTGCGACGCTTGCGACGATGGAGAGCGAACTGGGTGGGCGTTTCGTGCGCATCCATCGCAGCCGGCTGGTCAATCGCGACGCGATCCGCCGGATCGAGACCAACCAGTCCGGCGATTTCGAGGTGCTGCTGTCCGATGGCACCACCGCGAAGGGCAGTCGCCGCTATCGCGGGGGGCTATAAATACCCTCCGTTCGACCTGAGCCCTTCGACAAGGCTCTCCTGAGCGAAGTCGAAGGGCTCAGCACGAACGGCCGAGTAGGTGGTCCCGCCAATAGCGTCTTTGAACCTTCAGACTTGAGCGCCTATAAAGGGTTCATGTCCTCCGTACGCCCCTGGCGCGATATCACGCGCCGCCAATCGCGCCAGATCATGGTCGGCAACGTGCCCGTGGGTGGCGATGCGCCGATCACGGTGCAGACGATGACCAACACCCCGACCGACGACGTGCGCGCCACGGTCGATCAGATTCGGCGCTGCGAGGAGGCGGGCGCGGACATCATCCGCGTCTCCTGCCCGGACGAGGCCTCGACCGCTGCCTTGAAGCAGATCGTGCGCGCCGCCCGCGTGCCGATCGTGGCGGACATCCATTTCCACTATAAGCGCGCGCTCGAAGCGGCGGATGCGGGCGCGGCCTGCCTGCGCATCAACCCGGGGAATATTGGCTCCGAGGCCCGCGTCGCGGAGGTGGTGCGCGCTGCCAAGGCGAACGGCTGTTCGATGCGGATCGGCGTCAATGCCGGCAGCCTTGAGAAGGACCTGCTCGAAAAATATGGCGAGCCCTGTCCCGAGGCTTTGGTCGAGAGCGCGCTCGATCATATCAAGCTGCTGCAGGACCAGGATTTCCACGAATATAAGGTGGCGGTGAAGGCGTCCGACCTGTTCCTCGCCGTCGCCGCCTATCAGCAGCTCGCCGAAACAGTCGATTGTCCGCTCCACCTGGGCATCACCGAGGCGGGCGGCCTGATCGGCGGCACGGTCAAATCCTCGATCGGGATGGGGAGCCTGCTCTGGTACGGGATCGGCGATACGATCCGCGTCTCCCTGTCGGCCGAGCCGGAGGAGGAAGTGCGGGTCGGGTTCGAGATCCTCAAGGCTTTGGGGCTGCGTCAGCGCGGCGTGCGCGTCATTTCCTGCCCGTCCTGCGCGCGCCAGGGATTCGACGTGATCCGAACAGTCGAGGCGTTGGAAGCGCGGCTGACCCATATCCGCACGCCGATGTCGCTTTCGGTGCTGGGCTGCGTCGTCAACGGCCCCGGGGAAGCGCGCGAGACCGATATCGGCCTGACCGGCGGCGGCAACGGCAAGCATATGGTCTATCTGTCCGGCGTGACCGATCATACGGTCCAAGACGCGGATATGATTGAGCATATCGTCAAATTGGTCGAAGCGAAGGCGGCCGAGATCGAAGCCGCCAACGCTGCCGTTGCAGTCGCGGCGGAGTAGGCGGTCAGCGCCTTAAATTTTGAGCAAAATATCCGGTCCCGTCATCGCGTTCAGCGTCGCCTGCCTCGGCATCGCGACCTTTTCCTGCATGGACGCGATCATGAAGCAGGTGTCGATCCACATCGGCGCTTATAATGCGATGCTGTGGCGCTCGCTCGTCGGTCTTGCAATGAGCGCGCCCTTGTTCCTGATCTGGGGCGTGAAATGGCCCGAGCGCAGCCGCGCGATGCTCCATCTTAAGCGCAGCACCGCCGCCGGCATCTCGATTCTGCTCTTCTTCTGGGGGCTGGTGCGCGTTCCGATGGCCGAAGGGGTCGCACTGAGCTTCCTCTCTCCGATCATCGCCCTGCTGCTGGCGGCGCCGATGCTGGGCGAAAAGGTCGGCAAAAGCGCGGTGGTTGCCTGCCTGCTCGCTTTCTCCGGGGTGATCGTGATTGTGCTGGGCAAGGCGCACGAAGGGGGCGGGCCAGCCGCTTTTCACGGGGCGATCGCGATCATCATAGCGGGTGTCTTTTACGCGTATAACCTGGTCCTGCTCCGGCGATCGGCGCTGCTTGCCGGCCCGATCGAAATCACATTCTTCACCAACCTGGTTTTTTCAGGGCTTTATCTGGTTGGGAGCCCGATTGGCGCGACGCTGTTGCCTCTGCGCTGGCTGCCGCTCATAGGCGCTGCCGCGGGGCTCGCGATCGTCTCCTCGCTGCTACTCGCCTGGGCTTATGCCCGCGCCGAGGCGCAGCGGCTGGTGCCGGTCGAGTTCACCGCCTTCATCTGGGCCGCGATATTGGGAGCGATCGTGTTCGGGGAAAAAGTCTTGCCGCTGACCGTGCTGGGTGCCGGAATGATCGTCGCGGGCTGTGTGATCGCAGCCCGGGCGCGGCTCGCGCCGGTGCCTTCGATCGAGGCTGCATCGTGATCGTCCGCCGTGCCCTGCCGGGCGATATCCCCGCAATCCTGCGCCTGATCGTCGCGCTCGCCACGTACGAGCGGGAACCCGATGCGGTGAAAGCCACCGAAGCGACGCTGATGCAGACCCTGTTCGCCGAAGATGCGCGTGTCTGGGCGCATGTCGCCGAGCATGACGGGGCGGTGGTCGGCATCGCGGTCTGGTTCCTCAACTACTCTACCTGGACAGGCAGACCCGGCCTCTATCTGGAGGACCTGTTCGTTGACGAGACCGCGCGTGGAACGGGGGCAGGCAAGGCATTGTTCAAGGCACTGGCTGAAGAGGCGGATCGTCTCGGCTGCGCCCGCATCGACTGGGCAGTGCTCGACTGGAACACGCCCGCCATGGACTTTTATCGCGCGATCGGAGGGCGCCCGCAGTCGGGTTGGCAACCGTGGCGGATCGATGGCGCAGCGCTTGAGGCGCTCAAAGGATGAGCGAGGAACTGCTGGCACGCATCGCCGCCGCGCTCGAACGAATCGCGCCGGCACCGCCAGAAAGCGCCGACCCGCTCGCACACCCGGCCTATGTCTGGCGTGATGATGCACTGCAGGCCGCACGTGGGTTCGAGCCTATGCCGCTCGAGCTGCTTGAAGGGATGGAGGCGCAGAAAGACGCCGTGCTCGGCAATCTGCGCCGCCTCGCCCAAGGCCTGCCGGCACATGACGTGTTGCTGTGGGGCGCGCGCGGCACAGGTAAATCGGCGTTGGTGAAGGCCGCGGTCGGCCAGGTGCAGAAGGAAAGCGGAGCAATAGCGCTCGTCGAGGTTGCCGGCGACGGCCTGGCTGGCCTGCCCGGCTTGTTCGCGAAACTCGCCGACGTGCCCCGCGCGTTCGTGCTGTTCATCGACGATCTGGGTTTTGCCGAACCGAGCGAGGCGCCGCGCCTGTTGCGTTCGGTCCTGGAGGGCGGGGCGGAAGCGCGTCCGGCCAACGCCCGTCTGCATGTCACCGCCAATCGGCGCCACATCGTGCCCCGCGACATCGCCGAGCAGGAAAGCGCGATCAATCCGCGCGATGCGGCCGACGACAAGCTTGCGCTGGCTGACCGGTTTGGCCTGAGCCTGGGATTTCATGTCGTCGATCAACCGACCTATGTCGCGATCGTCGCGGGTTATGCGCGTGCCTACGACCTCCGTTTCGATCCGCACGACGCGATCGCTTGGGCGACCCAGCGTGGTGGTCGTTCGGGCCGTGTCGCCTGGCAATATGTCGTCGAACTGGCTGGCCAGCAGGGCAAGACCCTCCCGGCCTGATCGGAACGGCCTCGTCGTCGGCGCGTTCGGCGCAGCAGTTAGAGGAGGAACGCATGTCCGACGAAACCAAAGAAGTCGTGGTCGAAAAGACCGGCGTGAATGTGGCGGCGATCATTGTCGCCATCACCCTGCTGATCGCAGTCCTGGCGGGGCTGCGTTATTTCGGGATGATCTAGACTTCGCCGCCAATCCTGAGTGTGACGTCCCTGATCCGGCCGAGCATTTCACTGAAAGCAGCGACGTCCTTGGGGTCGAAGCTTGCGAATATTTGGCGTTCGAGTTCGAGTGCCTTGGGCGCGACCTGGTCGTAAAGGTCGTGGCCCGCCTTGGTCAGGTGCAGGCTCTGCGAACGGCGGTCGCTGGCATGTGGCTTCCGTTCGACCAAGCCGCGATCCACCAGCGCGATGGTGGCGCGGCTTACCGTGACCTTGTCCATGCGCGTGCGGCGGCCAACCTGCTGCTGCGTGATGCCCTCATCCTCGCCGATCACCGCGATCAGCCGCCATTCCGGAATCGTGAGCCCGAACAGGGCTTGATAGCTGCCGGCGATGGCATCGCTCACGACGTTCGACGTGACGGAGAGGAGATAGGGAATGAACGCGTCGAGACGCAGCGAAATGTCGGCCATGAGCGTTGGTAACATTTGACACCATCGGCGCAAAGTCGCATTAGATGGTATCAAATGTTACCATTTTCCGGATATCGACCATGACGCAGGATCCCAACAATCCGCTCGGCCTCAACGGCTTCGAATTTGTCGAATTCACCTCGCCCAATCCGGAGGCAATGGGCCGCCAATTCGAGCAAATGGGCTTCGTGCCGTCACATCGTCATCCGACCAAGAACATCACCCGCTACAAACAGGGGCGCATCAACCTGATGCTCAACCGGGATGCGGCGGGCCGTGTCGCCGAATTCCGCAACGAACATGGCGCCTCGGCCAGCGCGATGGCGTTCCGCGTCGCCGGCCCGGAGGCCGCGCTCACCTGGGCTCTCCAGAATGGCGGCAAGGCAACCGAAGAGGATGATACGGTCATCCAGGGGATCGGTGGCTCCTACCTCTATTTCATTCAGGACGGCATCGATCTCTACGAGGATTGGGCCGAATTTCCTGGCTGGCAGGAGGCGGAGGCCAAGAATAATGTCGGACTCGACCTGCTCGATCACCTGACCCACAATGTGAAGCGCGGGCAGATGCGGGTCTGGTCCGAATTCTACAAGAAGCTGTTTGGCTTCGAAGAGCAGAAATATTTCGACATCAAGGGCAAGGCTACAGGCCTGTTCAGCCAGGCGATGATCGCGCCCGATCGCGCGATCCGCATTCCGCTGAACGAGAGCCAGGACGACAAGAGCCAGATCGAGGAGTTCATCAAGGACTATAATGGCGAGGGCATCCAGCACCTCGCGCTGACGACCGACAATATCTACGACACGGTCGAGCGGCTGCGCGCACGCGGCGTTCGCCTGCAGGATACGATCGACACCTATTACGAGCTGGTCGACAAGCGCGTTCCCGGCCACGGCGAGGATCTCGAGCGCCTCAAGAAGAACCGCATCCTGATCGACGGCAATGTCGGCGAGGAGGGAATTCTGCTCCAGATCTTCACGGAGAATATGTTCGGGCCGATCTTCTTCGAGATCATCCAGCGCAAGGGCAATGAGGGCTTCGGCAACGGCAACTTCCAGGCGCTGTACGAATCGATCGAGCTCGACCAGATCCGTCGCGGGGTGATCACGGTCGACGAATAGGTTAGGAGCAAGCCCCATGGCGGAGATGCTCACCGGCTTCGGCAACCATTTCGCGACCGAGGCGGTCGCGGGCGCTTTGCCCCAAGGCCAGAATTCGCCGCAGAACGTACCATTCGGCCTTTATGCAGAGCAGCTGTCCGGCACGGCGTTCACCGTGCCCCGTGCCGAGAATAAGCGATCCTGGCTCTACCGGCTGCGCCCGACCGCGAGCCACAAGCCTTTCCATCCCTATCAGGGCGCCGCTTTGCTCCGATCGGCGCCGTTCGACGAGCTGCCGCCGACACCCAACCGGCTGCGTTGGGACCCGCTGTCACTGCCCGACGTGCCTACGGACTTTGTCGATGGCCTCGTAACCTATGGCGGAAATGGCGACGTCGCGGTGGGCGCGGGGATCGGCATCCACCTCTACGCCGCCAACCGCTCGATGGCCCGACGCGCTTTCCAGAATGCCGACGGCGAGATGCTGATCGTGCCGCAGCAGGGCAGCCTCACGATCGTGAGTGAGCTTGGCCGGTTCGCGGTTGCGCCGCTCCATATCGCGCTGATCCCGCGGGGCTTACGCTTCCGTGTCGAGCTTTCAGGGCCTTCGCGCGGCTATATCGCCGAGAATTATGGCCAGCCCTTTCGCCTGCCCGATCTGGGTCCGATCGGCGCCAACGGCCTCGCCAATCCACGCGATTTCGAAACGCCGGTTGCTTGGTTCGAGGATGAGGATGCACCGCACGAGATCATCCAGAAATTCCAGGGCAAGCTCTGGACCACGACGCTCGACCATTCGCCGTTCGACGTCGTCGCCTGGCATGGCAATCTCGCACCCTGCCGTTACGATTTGCAGCGTTTCAACACGGTCAACACGGTCAGCTTCGATCATCCCGATCCGTCGATCTTCACCGTGCTGACCTCGACATCCGAGCATCACGGCGCCGCCAATTGTGATTTCGTGATCTTCCCGCCGCGTTGGATGGTGGCCGAGCATACGTTCCGCCCGCCCTGGTTCCACCGCAATGTGATGAGCGAGTATATGGGGCTGATCGAGGGCGCCTATGATGCCAAGGAGGGCGGCTTCGCCCCCGGCGGCGCGAGCTTGCACAACCAGATGGCGGGCCATGGCCCCGACCGCGCCAGCTACGAGAAAGCGGTCGCGGCCGACCTTGAACCCCACAAGATCGAGGGGACGATGGCCTTCATGTTCGAAAGCCGCTGGGTGATCCGCCCGACCCGCTGGGCGGTGGAAAGCCCGCTTTGCCAACTCGATTATGACGATTGCTGGGCTGGCTTCGACAAGGCCAAATTGCCGTGAGTCTGATCGACGAAACCCACGATCCTGCCCGCATCAGCTGGGTCGAAAGCGCCAACGGTCACCCCGATTTCCCGATCCAGAATCTGCCGCTCGGCATCTTCTCGCCGGGAAATCATGCGCCTCGCGTCGGCGTCGCGATCGGCGACCTGATCCTTGACCTGGGCGGGGCAGGGGCGTTCCTGCCCGATGGCGTGGCCCGCACGCTGGGCGGCACCACGCTGAACGCGCTGATGAGCCTGCCCTCCGCCGAACGGGTCGCGATGCGGCGGCGCCTGTCCGAACTGTTGTCCGACGAAGCGCATCGCGCGACGATTGGGCCCTTGCTCTATCCCGCCGGGGAGTGCGTGCTGCACCTGCCGGCCACGATCGGCGATTACACCGATTTCTATGTCGGCATTCATCACGCGACCAACGTCGGCGCGCTGTTCCGCCCCGACAATCCGCTGCTGCCCAACTACAAATATGTGCCGATCGGCTATCACGGCCGTGCGTCGTCGGTCCGACCGTCGGGCGTGCCGGTGGTGCGCCCCAACGGCCAGCGCAAGGGCCCGAACGACGCCGAACCCAGTTTCGGTCCCGCGCGTCGGCTGGATTACGAAATGGAACTCGGCATCTGGGTCGGGCAGGGCAACGCGCTGGGCCACCCCATTCCGATCGCCGAGGCGAACCGGCATATTGCGGGCTATTGCCTGCTCAATGATTGGTCCGCACGCGATGTACAGGCATGGGAATATCAGCCGTTGGGGCCGTTTCTGGCCAAGAACTTCCATACCACCATCTCACCCTGGGTGGTGACCGCTGAAGCGCTTGCGCCATTCCACACCGCCCAGCCCGCGCGAGCAGCGGGCGACCCCGCGCCCTTGCCCTATCTGTTCGACGAGGCCGACCAGAAGAATGGCGCACTTGCGCTGGAGCTGGAGGTGCAGATTTCGACCGCCACGATGCGTGGGCAGGGGATGGCGCCTTTCACACTCAGCCGAGGCTCGGCCACCGACATGTATTGGACGATGGCGCAGATCGTGACGCACCATGCCTCCAACGGCTGCAACCTTCAGCCTGGCGATTTGATCGGCACCGGCACGATTTCCGGGCCCGACAAGGCCGCTTTCGGCAGCCTGCTCGAGATCAGCAGAGGCGGAGCCGACCCCATATCCCTGCCGACGGGTGAAACGCGCACCTTCCTGGAAGATGGCGACGAAGTGACCTTGCGCGCGGTGGCAAGGGCGCATGGGCGCATCCCGATCGGTTTCGGAACATGCAGCGCGGTGGTAGCACCCGCGCCATGAGCGACATCCTTTTCCATGGCTATTGGCGGTCGAGCGCGGCCTATCGGGTGCGGATCGCACTCAACCTCAAAGGCCTCGACTATGACGAGGTCGATCACGACCTGCGCACCGGTGCCCAGCAGGCTCCGGCCTATAAGGCGATCGCGCCCGCGGGGCTGGTGCCCGCGATCGAGCATGAGGGCCACGCTTATGTGCAGAGCCTCGCGATCCTCGAATGGCTGGAGGAACGCTGGCCTGAGCCAGCCTTGCTGCCCAAGGCGCTGGACGAGCGCGCGATTGTGCGGGGCATGGCGCTGACGATCGGGGCCGACATCCACCCGCTCAACAACCTCCGGATACTCAGATATCTCAAAAACGAACTTATGGAGCCGCAGGAGCGGATCGACGCCTGGATCGCGCACTGGATCAATGAAGGCTTTGCCGCGCTTGAAGTCCTTGTCGCGCAGCACGGCAACGGCTTCGCCTTTGGATCGACACCTACCATTGCGGATTGTTTCCTCGTTCCTCAGGTGTTTAATGCGGAACGCTTCAACGTAGATTTAACTGATTTCCCGAGAATTCAGGCAGTCACGCAGGCAGCGCGTACGCTTCCCGCGTTTGCGGCTGCACACCCCGACCGCCAGGCCGGCGCCGAAACCGCGTGAACCCGTACGACCGCTTGGTCAAAACCCCGCCCGGCGTGCGCCTCGCCGCGCTTGACGATATTGCCGACGGCAGCGCGCGTAATTTCGTGCTGCAGATGAAGGCGGGGCGCTTTCATGGTTTCATCGTGCGAAAAGGCAACCGGGTCTTCGGATATCGCGACCGCTGCCCGCATATGGGACTGCCGCTCGCGCACGAACTGGATCACTACCTCTCTTCAGGTGGCGAATTGATCCTCTGTTCCTGGCATGGCGCGCTGTTCGATATCGAGAGCGGGCGATGCGTTGGCGGGCCCTGCGGCGGTGCCGGGCTGTCGGTTTGGCCGGTGACGGTCGAAGGCGGGGTCATTCGTACCGCATAAATTTGCGCGGCCCGGGAATAAGCCCGGCGCCCGCTTGGTCTTTCCTTGCGACTCCCACGCAATCGGAAAGCCAAATCCATGGGTCACGATCACGATGATGCGCCTGAAGGTCTCAACCGACGCGACCTGCTGAGCCGCTGTGCCGGCTGGGCGGGTACCGCCGCCGTCTACACGGTAGCAGGCGGAATAATCTCCTCGGTCGGCCTCGACGCGGCCAGCGCGGCCGGCAAGCGCTCAACACGCACCAAGCCGTTCACTTTTGTCCAGATCAGCGACACGCATATCGGCTTCGACAAGGCCGCCAATCCGAACGTCCACGCCACTGCGGCCCAAGCTGTCGAGCGGATCAAGGCGATGCCGGTCAAGCCCGATCTGATCCTTCACACGGGCGATATCACGCATCTGTCGAAGGACGATCAGTTCGACGATGCCAAACAGATATTGGCGGGTCTCGACGTGCCGATCTTCTACGTGCCCGGCGAGCATGATTTCCTCGATGAAGGGCAAGGCAGGGCATTCCTCAGCCATTATGGCCGCGGCACCCAGGGGCTGGGCTGGTACAGCTTCGATCATGACGGCGTGCATTTCGTCGCGCTCAACAATGTCGCGGCGCTGAAGCCGGGCGGCATGGCGCACCTGGGTGACGATCAGATTGCGTGGCTCAAGAAGGACCTGGCCGGCCTGCCCTCAAGCGCGCCGATCGTTGTGTTCGCGCACATTCCGCTGTGGACGGTTTACGAAGCCTGGGGTTGGGGCACCGACGATGCAGACCAGGCGCTGGCGTTGCTGCGCCGCTTCGGCTCGGTGACCGTGCTCAACGGCCACATCCACCAGGTCCTCCACAAGGTGGAGGGCAACGTCTCATTCCACTCGGCGCGGTCCACTGCTTACCCCCAACCCGCGCCGGGGGCTGCTCCGTCGCCAGGCCCGCTCAAGGTGCCGACGGAGCAGCTTCCCTCGATGCTCGGCATCCGCACCGCCAATTTCGTGCGCGGCAACAGCCCGATAGCCTTGATCGACGCCAGTTTCGCCTGATCCCATCCAATTCGGAGTTCATCCATGTCTGTTGTTTCCCGTATCGGTCGCATCGCATTTCTGGCCACGCTTGTGGCACCTGCCGCGCTCGTGCCTCTTCTAGCCGCAGCCGCGGCCGCGCCCGCGAAGGTCGAGAAAGTCGCGATCGACAATTTCGCCTTCGCGCCGCAGGTGATCGTGGTCGCGCCGAGCACCACCGTCACCTGGACCAATGCCGACGAAGATCCCCATACCGTGGTTGCAACCGACAAGAGCTTTCACTCGGCGGCGATGGACACGGAAGAAAGCTACAGCTTCACCTTCACGCATCCGGGTGAATATGCCTATTTCTGTTCGCTCCATCCGCACATGACCGGTAAGGTCATCGTGAAGGGCTGAGCGATGATCATTCAGGACGCGATCCGCGGGCGATGATGAGCCGGGGCCTGCGCTGGCCACGTCTGGTCACGTCCGCGGATCGGCGGACCAAGGAGGCGCAAGGCCGCCATGAACAAGCCGATGCCTTTCGCCGCACGATGATGCCGCACATGGATGCCGCCTATAACCTTGCCCGTTATCTGACCCGTGACGCGAACATGGCGGAGGATATCGTTCAGGACGCCTATCTGCGCGCCTATCGCAGCTTCGATACCTGGCGGGGTGAGGCGGCCAAGCCGTGGTTGCTGATGATCGTGCGCAACTGCTTCCTCAACAGCGTGGGCGGTGCGCCCGAGCGCTTCGCGGGGCGTCCAATCCACGATTATGTCGGTGAGCTTCCGCCAGAGCTGATCGACGTGAGCACACCCGAGAGCCTGCTCGCCGAGAAGAATGAGGCGGCGATGCTGCGCGCGACGATCGAACAATTGCCCGAGCCCTTCCGCGAGACGCTCGTCCTGCGAGAACTCGAGGAATTGAGCTACAAGGAGATCGCCGCCATCGCCCAGGTTCCGATCGGTACGATCATGTCCCGCCTCGCCCGCGCGCGGCAGATGGTGGCCGATTTGCTGTTGCCCGAAACTGCCCGGGAGGCACGTCGATGAGCCTCCATCCCGAAAAATTGCTCCTGATCCACGGGCTGGTCGACGGCGAACTCGATGCGGCGAATGCGATCGCGATCGAGGCGCATCTCAAGGGCTGCGCCGATTGCCGCGCCGAGCTGGAGCAGATCCAGGCCGTGCGGGATCTGATCGCCGCGGCCCCCTTGCATGAGCGCGCACCTGAAAGCCTTCACAAGCGCATCGATCTCATGATCGACGCCGAGGCCGGTCCCGCGCCGCGCGCATCGGCCGCACCAGGCCGCCCCGGCTTCGAACCCGGCCGCTTCGCCTGGGCAGGAAGCGGGATGGCCGCACATGTTTTCAGCGGCCGCTGGGCGTCGGGCCTCGTTACCGGCCTGGTCGCCGCCAGCCTCGCGCTGGCGGTGGTCATGCCACAGCTCACGCATACCGACATGGAGGATCAGCTCGTTCAAAGCCATGTGCGGTCGCTGCTGGTTGGCCATCTGGTCGATATCCCGACCTCGAACCGCCACGTCGTGAAGCCATGGTTCAACGGCAAGGTCGATTTCGCGCCGCCCGTGCCAGAGCTGGCCGACGAAGGCTTCCCTCTGGTCGGCGGGCGCCTCGATTATATCGACGATCACGAAATCGCCGCGATCGTCTACCGGCGCCGACTCCACGTCATCAACCTGTTCGTACGACCCGCGCATACGCTTTCGCTGCCGGGAGGGGTGGTGATGCGTCATGACGGCTACAGCCTTGCCCGCTGGACGGAGGGCGGGCTGGAATATTGGGCCGTTTCGGACGTTGATCCTGCGGACCTCAAGCTATTCCGACACGTATACGTCTCGCGGGCAACGCCCTGAGTGCGCTAAGCAGATAAGAACTATGCATTCCCCCCCGCAGCCACGGAGGGGGAGGGATGCTGACATCGGCCAGGGAGGGCGCTTGACGTGACCATCACCATAACTGCCTTCGAGCGCTCACCCGATGGCGGCAAGGGGTTGGCGCGCGATACGCGGGTTCGCTGGGCGCTCGAGGAAGTCGGCCAGCGCTATGAGGTGCGGCTGGTCTCATTCGCCGCGATGAAAGAGCCCGCGCACCTGGCGCTGCACCCCTTCGGCCAGATCCCGACTTACGAGGAAGGCGATCTCGCGCTGTTCGAGACCGGCGCGATCATCTTCCACATCGGCGACCGTTATCCGGGCCTGCTTCCCAAGGACGCCAATGCCCGGTCACGCGCGCTTATGTGGATGTTTGCCGCAGTCAACACGGTCGAGCCGCCGATTCTCGATCTGGTAACGGCCAAATTGTTCGAGCGCGATCAGCCCTGGGCCCAGGCGCGTTTGCCTTTGGTCGAGGATCGTCTCCATCCCCGGTTGAAGCAGCTTTCCGCGCATATCAGCACAGCGGATTGGCTCGACGGCGAGTTCAGCGCGGGTGACCTGATGATGGTTTCCGTGCTGCTCCGGCTGAGACCGTCGGGCATTCTCGACGAGTATCGCAATCTCGCCGACTATGTCGCGCGGGGCGAGGCGCGTCCGGCGTATCAGCGGGCTTTTGCCGACCAATTGGCGATCAATGCCCCCAAACCTCCGGCTGTCTGATCCGGCGCCGCCCGGACGTTATTTTACGCTGACTTCCTTGGTCAGCCCGCGCACGGCTTCCATGAAGCGCAGGACGGTCACCGGTTTGGAAACATAGGCTTCGGCGCCCGCCTCGCGGATGCGTTCCTCGTCGCCCCTGGCGGCATAAGCCGTAACCGCCATGATCGGGACGTCCTTCAAGCTCGCATCGCCCTTGAAGGTCTCAATGAGCTCTAGCCCGGTCACGTGCGGCAGCTGGATGTCCATCACGATCAGGTCGGGACGCGTTTCGCGCGCACGCGCGACCGCATCCCAACCGTCGCGCACAGGCTCGGCTTCATAGCCGTGCGCCCGCAAAAGGTCGCAGAACAGCTTGAGGTTGAGCTCATTGTCCTCGACAACGAGGACCTTCTTGGTCACCGGCATGGTTCCGGTACAAACATCAAACAACTCCAGCCCCCGAAAACACCCATCATGCATGAGCGTAAACAATTTGTTGCGGACCCGGTTGCATTGGCTTTGCGCGCGCTCGCATGGACACTGGCTGAACAAGCGCGCGCCGATCGTATGCTGGCCCTGACCGGCCTTTCCGGAGACGATCTGCGCGAGCGGGCGATGGAGCCGGCAGTGCTCGCAGCCTTGCTCGGCTTCCTTGAAGCCTATGAGCCCGATCTGATTGCCTGCGCGGAGGCATTGGAGGTCCAGCCGGCCGAGTTGGTCCAGGCGCGGGAGGCGCTCGAAGCATGAGCCGCCCCTTGCTTATCACCGATTGCGATGAGGTGTTGCTGCACATGGTGCGGCATTTCGGCGCCTGGCTGGACGAAGCGCACGATATCGACTTCAAGCCCGAAGGCGGCGCATTTGAAACCGCGCTCACCCGCCGCGCCTCAGGCGATTTGGTGCCTTCACAAGAAGTCTGGCCGCTGCTCGACGGATTTTTCCGCACCGAAATGGACCGGCAAACATTGGTACCCGGCGCCGGCGAAGCGCTGGAGCGGATTGCCGGAATTGCCGACATTGTCATCCTTACCAACCTCCAGGATTGGTGCCATGCGGGCCGCGCCGCGCAGCTCGACGCGCTTGGTATCCGCCATCGTGTCGTCTGCAACCAGGGCGGGAAAGGCCGGCCGGTGGCGAAGCTTGCCGCCGAGCATGGGTCAAGCGTGACGGTGTTTGTCGACGACCTTGAGGGGCATCACGAATCGGTCGCGCGCGAAGCCCCCGACGTCTTCCGCCTGCACATGATAGCTGAGCCCGCGATCGCGCCGACCATCCCGGCCGCACCGCATGCACATGCCCGTATAGACGACTGGGCAATTGCCGCCGACTGGATCCTGGCGCGGTTCCGTGGCGAGCCGCTCGGCTGAATCGGTCAGGGCGCCTCGATCAGCCGAGCCCCGTTTCCTTCCTGGCCTAACCGGTCGGCAGGATTTCGCAGCGGACAGACCGACAAAGACAGGCAGCCGCAACCGATGCAGCTGGTCAGCTGATCCCTGATCGCGACCAATTTGCGGATCCGCTCGTCAAGCCCGTCGCGCCATGCGGCGGACATGTTGGCCCAGTCATCGGGGGTCGGCGCCCGATCCTGGGGCAGCCGAGCCAGCGCGTCCTTGATCTCCTTGAGCGACACGCCCGCGCGTTGCGCCACCTTGATGATCGCAACCCGCCGCAGGATTCCGCGCGGGAAGCGGCGCTGATTGCCGGCGCTGCGCCAGCCACGAATCAATCCTTCCGCTTCGTAGAAATGGAGCGTCGAGACAGGCACACCCGAACGGCGCGACAACTCCCCGACGCTGAGTTCACGCGGAAGGTCCGTTGGAGACGGCATGAAGGCCTCATATGCAATTCCGCGGTTGACCTCAACTATACTTGAGGTTGTATCGAGTCGCTCCCCATAGGGAGAAACCACATGCCGTTTGCTACCGATGCCAACCTGGTCAGCATCACCATATTCACACCCGAACCCGAACATTTCGGCGCCTTCCTTGACGTCCAGCTCGAAAGCCTTCCGCGGCTTGGTCAATTGGCGGGATCGCTCGGCGCGCAATTTTACGCGGCCAAGGATGGCCGCCGCGCAATCCTGGTCTCGCAATTCAGGGACGAGGAGCATCTCGGCGAATTCCAACGGACGGAAGCATTCCTGGCACATCGCGATCGCCTGAGGCCAATGCTTCAGGGTGCCGAGACCGGCCTCTATCACCTGGTCTATGAGCGCGATCCGCAACCGGCATGAAGGAAAGCGGCGGGCGGTCGAGCGTGGCGGCCCGCCGCAGACCCACATTGTTCGGCGGCGGAACCCTTCGCAACCGCTTGACGCTGGCCGCGCGGAGTCCGAAGGCGCAGGCTATGAGCATCGACAATCGCCTCGCCGAACTCGGCATCACGCTTCCCGAACCCGCCGCTCCGGTCGCGGCTTATGTGCCGACCGTGGAGGCGAACGGCCTGCTTCACGTGTCGGGGCAGATTCCCTTCAAGGACGGCCAGATCATGACCGGCCGCTGCGGCGAAACCGAGAATGAGGACTATGCGCGAGAGGCCGCCGAGCGTTGCGGCGTGATGCTGCTCGCGCAGATCAAGAAGGCCTTGGGATCGCTCGACCGGGTCGAGCGCGTGGTGAAACTGGGCGTATTCGTCTCCTCAACCCCGCATTTCACGGCTCAGCCGAAGGTTGCCAACGGCGCGTCCGAGCTGATGCAGAAGGTATTCGGCGATGCTGGAAAGCATGCACGCAGCGCGGTTGGTGTGCCCGTTCTGCCGCTGAATGCTATCGTCGAGGTCGACGCGGTCGTCGCCATCAAGGCATAGGTCTGGCCCCCAGGACCATGGACCAGGTTGTCGCGCGCATCGCCGACGGCATTGCTGGGTTCGACGCGTCGGAATGGGATGCCTGCGCGGGCGAGGACAATCCCTTCGTCAGCCATGCTTTCCTGAGCGCGCTCGAGGATTCAGGCAGTGCGATCGCCCAGACGGGCTGGCAGCCCGTGCCGATCGCGATCGACGGCCCAGATGGCGAGGCTGCTGCGATTCTGCCGGCTTATGCCAAGAGCCACAGCCAGGGCGAATATGTGTTCGACCATGGCTGGGCCGATGCCTGGGAGCGGGCAGGGCGGTCTTACTATCCCAAGCTGCAGATTGCGGTGCCCTTCTCGCCCGTGCCAGGGCCGCGACTGTTGCTGCGCGACGATGCGCTCGCACCCGCTCTGATCGCGGCGGCCGAAGCCGTGGTGCAGCAGAACGATTTGTCCTCTGCCCACGCCACCTTCATCGCGGGCGACCAGCTCCATTTCTTCCAGGCCGCCGGCTGGTTGATCCGTGCCGACCGCCAGTTTCACTGGTTCAACCGCGATTATGCCGACTTCGACGGCTTCCTTGACGCGCTCTCGTCACGCAAGCGCAAGGCGATCCGGAAGGAAAGAGCCGCGGCGCGCGAAGGTCTCGAATTCCTGCACCTGACCGGCGATGCGATCGACGAGCAGCATTGGGACGCGTTCTGGCGATTCTATCAGAATACAGGATCGCGGAAATGGGGCCGGCCCTACCTCAGGCGCAATTTCTTCACTCTGCTCGGTCAGCGAATGGGCGACAAGGTGATCCTGATGCTGGCGCTACGCGACGGAAAACCGATTGCAGGGGCGCTCAACCTTGTCGGCAGGGACACGCTCTACGGTCGCTATTGGGGGTGTACCGAGGAGGTGCCGTTCCTCCATTTCGAGCTTTGCTATTACCAGGCGATCGACGTCGCTATCGCACGCGGGCTGAAGGCGGTCGAAGCGGGCGCGCAGGGCGAGCATAAGCTTGCGCGAGGATATTTGCCGACGCCGACTTTCTCGGCGCATTATATTCCCGACCCCGCCTTTCGCCGCGCAGTAGCGGGCTATCTGGAGGAGGAGCGGCGCATGGTCGTCGCCAACATCGAGTTTCTGGACGACGAATCGCCCTACCGAAAGGCTTAGAACCTGATGGTTTTTTCTAGGCAGCCTTGCGGAACAGCCCGGCGATCGTCGCACGTGCGAGTTTCTGGGCATCGACTACTTCGCGCGCGCTCATTTCCATCGCGATCTCATGACGCCAGTCCAGCGCGGCCTGATAGCCGTACGCCGCCGCCACGTTGAACCAGCGGTGCGCCTGCACCAGATCGACGCCGACGCCGCCGCTGCCGCTCGCATAACACATGGCGAGTTCGAATGCCGCGACCTCGTCGCCGCTGGCTGCGCTGCCCACCAGATCTTCAATCCGCACCATCCGTGCCATGACCGATTATCCCCACAAAACTTGCTCTCTGCATCGTTAACGACGATTTTCGCGGGGACTTGAGCGTCGTTGCGCCTTATCGGGAGGGCATCGACTTGTCGGGGCAGTTGAGAGAAGCTGAATGGGCGCACATCGCATCATATTCGCGAACGAGAAGGGCGGGTCGGGCAAATCGACCAGCGCGGTGCATACTGCGGTCGCGCTGGCGGCAAAGGGGCATAAGGTCGCGGCACTCGATCTCGACACGCGCCAGCGCACGCTGGGACGTTATCTCGACAACCGCGTGGCGCTCGCCCAGCGCGATGGACTCACGCTGCCGATGCCGGTCTATGATACGTTCGATCCGGCCCGGGGCATCCCGATCGAGGATCGGATGAACGAGCTTGCCGACGCAAGCGAGTTTCTGATCGTGGATACGCCCGGACGCGACGACGATCATGTCCGTGCTGCAATTGCGGCCGCGGATACGTTGGTTACGCCGATCAACGACAGTTTCGTCGATCTCGATCTGATCGGGCAGGTCGATCCGGACAATTACAAGGTCAAACGCCCGAGTTTCTACGCCGAACTGGTATGGGATGCGCGCAAGGTGCGCGCCAAGAGCGACGGTGGCACGGTCGATTGGGTCGTGCTGCGCAACCGGCTCCAGCATCTGGAGGCGCGCAACATGCGCCGCGTCGCCGCCGCGCTGACCGAACTGTCGAAGCGCGTCGGGTTTCGCGTGATTCCGGGTTTGTCCGAACGCGTGATCTACCGCGAACTCTTTCCCAAGGGCCTGACACTGCTCGATCTCGCCGCGATCGGCGAGGATGCCGGGCTTGCGCATGTTGCGGCACGGGGCGAACTGCGCGAGTTGATCGCTGGACTGGAATTGCCCGAGGATGCCGGGTCGCAACGGGAAACGCAGGCGGCGTGATCATCGACCTGACCCTGCTTGCAGTCGCCGGCATTCTCTACTGGGCCTGGAAGACGCGCGATCCGCAGGCGATGCGGATTAGTGACGTGCTGGCGGTGGTCGCGGCGCTGATCGGGCTCAAGATGCTCAACAGTCATTCCCCGCTTGGCCTGCTCGGGCTGGGCGCCGCGGGCTGGTGGTTCTGGTTCCGAAAGGGTGGCAAGCTTGGCAAATCCCGCCCCGACCAGATGACGCATCAGGAGGCGCGGCGTCTGCTCGACGTGTCGATCGACGCCACGCCCGAGGAAATTCGCGCCGCGCACAGGCGCCTGGTCGCGCGCGTTCACCCCGATGTCGGCGGTTCGGCCGCTCTAACGCGTCAGGTCAACGCTGCGCGCGATACTTTGCTGCGTTATCGGGGTTGAACCCGTAACAGTGTCGTGCGTCTAGTGACGACAAATGCGGTCCCGTGCGGCACGGGCTCTCGCCAGGCTTGAACCCAATCGATCCGAACGGCATTCGTCGTTCGCCAAAGGAGACTTGCATGACCCACCGTTTCGATCCGACTTCGCTACGCGAATATGACATTCGTGGGATTGTCGGGAAGACGCTGGGAGTCGAGGACGCATATGCGATCGGCCGCGGCTTCGCGACGCACGTTCGCCGCGCGGGCGGCACGCGTGTCGCCGTGGGCTGGGATGGCCGCGTTTCGTCGCCAAGCCTGCGCGACGAACTTGTACGCGGGCTGACCGAGAGCGGCGTCGACGTCGTAAGGGTAGGCATCGGTCCGACGCCGATGCTGTATTTCGCCGAAGCCACGCTTGAGGTGGACGGTGCGATCCAGATTACCGGCAGCCACAATCCCGCCGATTATAACGGCTTCAAGATGGTGCTGCAGCACGGACCCTTTTTCGGCGAGCAGATCCAGTCAATCGGCAAGATGGCGGCCGAGGGCGACTGGGACGAGGGGACGGGCGAGGTCACCGACGCGGATATCGAGGATCTTTATGTCGATCGGCTGTTCGCGGGCTATTCGGGCGGCGCCTTCCGGATCGGCTGGGACAATGGCAACGGCTCCGGCGGTCGCGTTCTCGAGAAGCTTGTCGCCAAGCTGCCAGGCGAACATCATCTCCTCTATACCGAAATCGACGGTAGTTTCCCCAACCATCATCCCGACCCGACCGAGGAAAAGAACCTCGTCGACCTGAAGAAGCTGGTCGCGGACAAGGGGCTCGACTTCGGCATTGCGTTCGACGGCGACGCCGACCGGATCGGCGCGATCGACGGGCAAGGGCGGGTAATCTGGGGCGACCAGATCCTCTCGATCCTTGCCGAGCCCGTGCTGCGCGCCGAACCCGGATCGACCATCATCGCCGATGTGAAAGCGAGCCAGGCACTTTACGACCGGATCGCAGAACTTGGTGGTAAGCCTTTGATGTGGAAGACAGGCCATAGTCTGATCAAGGTCAAGATGAAGGAGACGGACAGCCCGCTTGCCGGCGAGATGTCGGGTCACATCTTCTTCCGCCACGAATGGTACGGCTTCGACGACGCGCTCTATGCCGCCATTCGCCTGATCAGCGCGGTGCGCATGCTGGGCGGATCGCTGACTGCACTCAAGGACGCCATGCCGGAGCTTGTCAACACGCCCGAAATGCGCTTCCAGGTCGACGAGAGCCGCAAGTTCGCCGTGGTGGACGAGATACTCGATCGGCTCGAAACCGCGGGTGCCGAGGTCAACCGTACCGACGGCGCGCGCGTCAACACCGCAGACGGCTGGTGGCTGCTGCGGGCTTCGAACACGCAGGACGTGCTGGTCGCGCGCGCTGAGGCGAAGGATCAGGCGGGACTCGATCGTTTGCTGGGCCAGATTGACGAGCAGCTGGCGCTTTCGGGCCTGAAACGGGGTCCGCAAGCGGGCCATTGAACCGAAACGGGCAAGAAACCATAGTTAATCCCCGCGCTGGAATTATCGCGTTTTTGGCGGTTATTCCGGCGCTTTTATGGTTACTAGACTGTTAACCATGCACTTTCGAGCAATCTGTTGGGGCTTGTTAACTAGCAAAATAGGCGATGCTTAGGTATAAGGTAACTACGCCTGCCAGTTCGGGGGTGCAGTGTAGAGTAAGCGTCATGTCCCATACAAAGATCGAGGAATGCCTTGTCCTTCTCAGGCAAGCAGATGCCATGCTGATGGAAGAGAATGAGATTGCGCTGGCCGCGCATCTTTCATTGGTGATCGAGCGGTTGGCGATGCGCCTGCCGAACCACGTCTCGTCGGAAATCCACTAAGCCGGATCGCCACCGGCGGAAGCAAAGGGGCGCTTCCGCAGATGGCGCACCGGTTCAGCCGAAGACCCGATCGAAGATCGTGTCGACCTGCCGTAGATGGTAGCCCAGATCGAATTTCTCCTCGATCTCGGCAGCAGGCAGGGCTGCGGTCACTTCCGGATCGGACTTGAGCAATTCCAGCAGCGACAATTGTCCGTCCGACTCCCAGACCTTCATCGCGTTGCGCTGGACGAGGCGATAGCTGTCCTCGCGGCTGACGCCGGCCTGGGTAAGTGCGAGCAGGACGCGCTGCGAGTGGACGAGGCCGCCCATCTTGTCGAGATTGCGCATCATCCGCTCGGGATAGACCAGCAATTTGTCCATCACGCCGGTCAGGCGCGCGAGTGCGAAGTCGAGCGTAATCGTCGCATCCGGCCCGATATAGCGCTCGACCGAGGAGTGGCTGATATCGCGTTCGTGCCAGAGCGCGACATTCTCCAATGCGGGCGTGACGTAACCGCGGATCATCCGCGCAAGTCCGGTGAGGTTTTCGGTCAGGACGGGGTTGCGCTTGTGCGGCATTGCCGACGAGCCCTTTTGACCGGGCGAGAAATATTCTTCCGCCTCCAGCACCTCGGTGCGTTGAAGGTGGCGAACCTCAACCGCGAGCCGCTCGATCGACGAGGCGACCACGCCTAGCGTCGCGAAAAACATGGCGTGGCGGTCGCGCGGGATGACCTGGGTCGAGACCGGCTCGACCGACAGAGCCATTTTCTGCGCGACATATTCTTCAACGCGCGGATCGATATTGGCGAAGGTGCCGACCGCGCCCGAAATCGCGCAGGTGGCGATATCGGCGCGCGCGGCCTCCAGCCGGGCCTTGTTGCGGCTGAATTCGGCATAGGCCTCGGCCAGCTTCAGCCCGAACGTGACCGGCTCGGCGTGGATGCCGTGGCTGCGGCCGATCGTCGGCGTGAGCTTATGCTCGAACGCGCGGCGCTTCAGCACCTCTAGCAATTTGTCGATGTCGGTCAACAACAGGTCGCTCGCGCGCGCCAGCTGCACTGCCAGACAGGTATCGAGCACGTCGGACGAGGTCATGCCCTGGTGCATGAAGCGCGCTTCGTCGCCAACCTGCTCGGCGACCCAGGTGAGGAAGGCGATCACGTCGTGCTTGGTGACCGCCTCGATCGCGTCGATCGCAGCAACATCGATCTCCGGATTGGTTGCCCACCAATCCCACAGCGCCTTGGCCGCGCTCTTCGGCACCACGCCGAGTTCGCCCAGTTTCTCGGTCGCATGCGCTTCGATCTCGAACCAGATACGGAAGCGGGACTGCGGCTCCCAGATGGCAACCATCTCGGGACGCGAATAGCGGGGGACCATAAAGCGGGCTTTCTGTGAGGAGTCGCGGGCCCGGTAGCAACCGTGCGCCCCTTATTCAACAAAGCGTCAGATCAAGCGCGTCAGATCAGACCCATGGCGCGCAGGCTCGCGTGGCCGCTCGATCCAATCACCACATGATCATGGACCTGGATGCCGAACGGCTTCAACGCGCCCATAATCTCCTTGGTAAGCGCAATGTCCTGGCGTGAGGGGGAGGGGTCGCCGCTCGGATGGTTGTGGACCAGGATGATCGCGGCCGATCCCAATTCGAGCGCGCGCCGCGCCACTTCGCGCACATAGACCGCGGCCTGATCGACCGAGCCTTCGGAGATGAGTTCATCACGGATCAGCATGTTGCGCGAATTGAGGTGCAGCACCCGCGCGCTCTCGTTCATGCGATGCGCCATCGCGACATGAAGATAGTCGATCAGCGCCTGCCAGCTGCCCAGCACCGGCCGCGCCGCGACCTCTCCCTTCAATAATCGCACTGCCGAGGCCTGCGCGATCTTGATCGCACCGATCATGCCTTCAGTAAGGTCGGCCCGCCTCAGCGATTCGGCATCGGCGGTAAAAACCCCGCCCAGGCTGCCGAATTCCGCGATCAGGCTGCGCGCGAGCGGTTTGGTGTCACGCCGGGGAATCGCCAAAGCGAGCAGATATTCGAGCAGTTCGTGATCGAGCAAAGCGTCCGCACCGCCCTCGATCAGCCTCTGGCGCAGCCGCGCGCGGTGGCCGGAGGCGTCGTTTGCGGGGTCTGCGTCGCTCATCGTGCCCGACGCTAGCGTGCCGCGCAGGAAAATCACCCCAAAGTTGACTTGGCCTACCCCCCTGCTAAAGGGACCGCGCCTGACGGGGACGCCCGCCGGCGCGGCCGTCGGCCGGCCCCAGTAACGGGTCTGCAGGAGGATGGCGTGGCGGCGAATGACCCCGGACAGGATCCGATCGGCGACGAAAATCCCATGCGGGACGTCCGGCTTTCCGAGCTGGATGCGCGGCTCAAGGCTGCGGCTGGCGCCGAAAAGGCACGGACAGGAACAGCACCAGCTAAGCCCCAGACGGGTTACAAGCAGGGTAGCCGGGTTCTGACCGAGCTGATCGCGGGTCCTGCAGGCGGAGCGTTGCTCGGCTGGTTCCTCGACCGGCTGTTCGGCACTTCGCCCTGGCTCCTGTTGGTGATGCTGACCCTTGGGGTCATCGTTGCCTTCCGGAACATTTATCGGATTTCGCAACAGCGTCCGGAGTGATCCGGGCGCTTGCTGCATAAGCAGGGGTAAGAGAGTGGCGGCTGAAGGGTCCGGTATCGATCCGATGCACCAGTTCCTGGTCGAACCGATGTTCGGCCAGAAGCTCGTGCTGCACGGTTATGATATCAGCTTCACCAATTCGGCATTGTTCATGGTGCTCACGGCGGTGGTGCTGTGGGTTTTCATGCTCGGCGGCATGCAGCGCAAGCTCGTGCCCGGCCGCTGGCAGGCCGCGGTTGAAGGCATGACCGGTTTCGTGGCCAACATGATGGCCACCAATATCGGCCCCAAGGGCAAGGCCTTCACGCCTTATGTCTTCTCGCTCTTCATGTTCATTCTATTCGCCAATCTGATCGGGCTGTTTCCGCTGGGAATCGTGCCCGGCTGGCACCCTTTCACCGTGACGAGCCACATCTCGGTCACCGCGATCCTGGCCTTCGTCAGCTTCGGCATCGTGCTGATCGTCGGCTTCGCCAAGCACGGCTTCCACTTCTTCAGCTTGTTCATCCCGCACGGGACGCCCAAGGTCATGATCCCGCTCATCTTCCTGATCGAGCTGGCGAGCTTCCTGGTACGTCCGTTCAGCCTCGGCCTGCGACTGTTCGTCGCGATGACGGCTGGTCACATCCTGCTCGACGTGTTCGCAAGCTTCGTGGTCCAGGGGCTGAATGCGGGCGGCGTGCTCGGCATTCCGGTCGGCCTGCTCAGCTTCATCATGATCATCGGCATTTCGGCGCTGGAGCTGCTGGTTTCGGCGATCCAGGCCTATGTGTTCGCGCTTCTGACGTCGCTGTATCTCAACGACGCGATCAATCTCCACTAAAGTCCAACGAATACCAAGAAGGGAAGACAATCATGGATTTCGCATCAGCAAAGGTGATCGGCGCCGGCCTCGCGGCCATCGGTGTCGGCATGGCCGCGCTCGGCGTGGGCAATGTGTTCGGCTCGTTCCTCGAAGGCGCGCTGCGCAACCCGGGCGCGGCTGACGGTCAGCAGGGCCGCCTGTTCATCGGCTTCGCTGCGGCCGAGCTTTTGGGTCTGATCGCGTTCGTCATCGCGATCCTGATCCTGTTCGTCGTCAAGTAAGCCTTTGGGGGAGGGCGCGGGCATCCGCGCCCTCCCGCTTGTAAATCATTCGGCCAAGGGAAACCGATGCCTCAGATAGATCAGATCGCGTCCATTTATGCCTCGCAAGCCTTCTGGCTTGTGGTGGTATTCGGGCTGATCCTGATCGGCAGCTACATCATGCTGCCGAAAATCCAGGGCACAGTAGAGCAGCGCGATTCCAGGATCAGCGGCGATCTCAAGGCCGCCGAGAATGCGCGTCACGAGGCCGATGCAGCGGACGAGGCCTATCAGGCCAAATTGTCCGCCTCACGCAGCGAGGCGCAGGCTGCGGCCGCCAAGGCCAAGGCCGAAGGCGCGCTTACTGCCGAAGCGAAGGTCAAGAAGGCCGACGCCGAAATCCATGCCAAGATCGAGGCCGCGGAAGCCGAGCTCAAGGCGCAACGCGACGAGGCGGTCGCCGGCATCGAGGCAGTTGCGGTCGAGGCGGCGCAGGAAATCGTCGCCAAGGTTTCGGGTCTCAAGGTCGACAAGCGGGCCGCCGCCAAGGCGGTCAAAACCGCGTTGAACGCGTAAGGACTATCGATGAGCGCTCTCAACGCCACCACCATCGCCACCAATCCGGGCGCGATCGAGCATGCCGAGGAAAGCTTCCTGGGCATCAATCCGGGCGGGTTCGTCGCGCTTTCGATGATCGTCGTGCTCGGCCTCCTCATCTGGAAGGGCGCCTTCAAGGCGATCGGACGCGCGCTTGATACGAAAATTGCCGGCATTCGCGAGCAGCTCGACGAGGCGTCGAAACTGCGGGCCGAGGCCGAAGCGCTGCGCGCCGAATATCTCGCCAAGTCCGCTGCTGCTGAAGGCGAGGCGGCCCAAATCCTGGCCCATGCCCGTGCCGAGGCCGAGCAGATCCTGGCCAAGGCCAAGGACGATACCGAGCAATTGGTGAAGCGCCGCCAGCGCATGGCCGAGGACAAGATCGCCGCCGCCGAGCGCGCCGCGATCGCCGAAGTTCGCGCCAAGGCCGCCGAAGCTGCGACCAAGGCGGCTGCTGCGCTCATCGCAGAGCGTAATGATGCGGAGACCGACAAGGCGCTTGTCGACAAGGCCATTGCCGGGCTGGGTCAGCGCCTGAACTGATCGGAAGCACCGTCGCCCCGGCGAAAGCCGGGGCCTCGTGTGGTTACATGCTTCCCGAGATCCCAGCTTTCGCTGGGATGACGGTTGTGCTCACGTCAGGAAGCTGATGATCGCATTCGGGTGGATCGGCAGCTGCGCGAAGCCGGCCACCATGAACAGTATCGACAGTCCGCCCGTGATCCAGCCGACGTAGAGCAACCACCACAATTCGACCAGCGCCGAGATGGCGGTCGTCGCCAGCGCGATCGAGGCGAGGCCGTCCGACAGGTCGAACTGATCGTCGCGGAAATTATTGTGGTCGTAATCGTCCTTGGCGGCCAGTGCCGCCGCCTTCAGGTCCGCTGATTCTCTCGTATATTTGGCAACTGCTTGCGTGGCGCGCGCGGCCGCGGGGCCGCCCTGCGCCTCGGCAATTTCTTCCATATGCAGCTTGAGCTTGGTCGCCTGATATTCGTTCCAGGTATCGACCTGGGTTGCCTGCGCCTGCTGCATATTCTGGACGATATTGCCGTCCTTGATGTTGGTCAGCGCCATCGACACGCTGAGGATCACTACCGTGGTCGCGACCGTGCGATTGAGCCTTTTGTCGTGGATTTCGCTTTCTTCGATCTCAGGAATGTCAGGAGCTTCGCTCACATGCCTCTCCACTGCTGGCGCACCGTCGATCCTGCTCCTAAATCAGCTTCGTGAACGACACCACAGACCGTTTCAACGAAGAGAAGGCGACCTACGCCGTCCGCGGCACCGATGCGCCCGATATCGAGGCGGGGATTGCCGCGATCCGCAACGTGCTCAAGACGCTGCCGGTGCGACCCGGCGTCTATCGCATGCTCGATGCACGTGGCGAGGTGCTTTACGTCGGCAAGGCCCGCGCGCTCAAGAACCGCGTTTCCAACTATACCCAGGTCTCGCGGCTCCCGAAGCGCCTGAGCCGCATGGTCGCGCAGACGCGCGGCATGACGGTGGTGACGACCAATACCGAGGCGGAGGCCCTGTTGCTCGAAGCGCAGCTGATCAAGCGCTTCCGGCCCGCCTACAACGTCCTGCTACGCGACGATAAAAGCTTTCCTTTCATACTTTTGCGCGAAGATCATGACTTCCCACGTGCACAATTGCACCGCGGCGCGCGGCGCGCGAAGGGACAATATTTCGGGCCATTCGCGGGGGCAGGGGCGGTCAGGCAGACGCTGACCGCGCTGCAAAAATTGTTCCTGCTGCGGTCCTGCACGGACAGCTTCTTCTCGAACCGGACGCGGCCTTGCTTGCTGTATCAGATCAAGCGCTGCTCGGCGCCCTGCGTCGATCGGATCAGCAAGGACGATTATGCCGAACTGATCGACGATGCGAAGGCCTTCCTCGCGGGCAAGTCGACCCAGGTACAGAAACGCCTGAGCGGGCAGATGCAGGCCGCCGCCGAAGCGATGGATTTCGAACTGGCCGCGATCCTGCGCGATCGGCTCAAGGCGCTCACCTTCATTCAGGGCACGCAGGCCATCAATGCCGAGGGCGTCGACGACGCCGACGTGTTCGCACTTGCCTGCAAGTCGGGGCAGATCGGTATCCAGGCCTTCTTCATTCGCGGCGGCCAGAATTGGGGCCATCGCGCTTTCTTCCCCACGCACACCGCCGAAGTGCCCGAGGACGAGGTGCTGTCGAGCTTCATGATGCAATTTTACGAGGAGGTGCCGCCGCCGCGGCTGATCCTCGTCGATCGTGTTCTGCCCGAAGAGGAGCTGATTGCCGAGGCGCTGGCCGAAAAGGCCGGGCGCAAGGTCGTGCTCAAGGTGCCGCAGCGCGGCGAGCAACGCCGTATTCTTGCCCAGGCGACGCGCAATGCGGAGGAAGCGCTCGACCGCAGGTTGGCCGAAGGCGCGACCCAGACCAGGTTGCTGCGCGAGGTTGGGGAGATGTTCGAGCTGGAAGGGCCGCCCAACCGCATCGAAATTTACGACAATAGCCACATCATGGGGACCAATATGGTCGGCGCGATGGTCGTGGCTGGACCGGAGGGGTTTCGCAAAGGCCAATATCGCAAGTTCAACATCAAGCGGCCGGAGACCGCCCCTGGCGACGATTTCGCGATGATGCGCGAGGTGCTCGAACGGCGTTTCGAGCGGCTCGAACGCGAAGACCCGGATCGCAAGTCCGGCGAATGGCCGGATCTTTTGCTGATCGACGGCGGCAAGGGCCAGGTTTCGGCGGTTTATAAGGTGATGGAGGAAATGGGCGTCCACGACGTGCCCGTGGTCGGCATTTCCAAAGGACCGGACCGCAATGCCGGGCGGGAACATTTCCACATGCCCGACGGGCGCGAATCGATGTTGCCCATGAACTCGCCAATATTATTCTATCTGCAGCGGCTGCGCGACGAGGCGCACCGCTTTGCAATCGGCGCGCATCGCACCAAGCGCGCCGCCGCCTTCACCAGCAGCCCGCTCGACGACGTTCCGGGCATCGGTCCCGCGCGCAAGAAAGCTTTGTTGCTCCACTTCGGCACCGCCAAGGCGGTACGCGGCGCTGCGCTGGAGGATTTGCAAAAGGCCCCGGGCGTCTCCGCGACGATGGCGCGGGCGATCTACGATCACTTCCACCCCAGCGGATGAGATTAAAATCGCGCCTTTCGGTAAATTAACCTTCGAATTTACCGAAATCATCACGCACCCGGATTAATCCGGTCGTTGGTGAGGCACTCATGAAGTGGGTTGCTACCATCCGCTCAGTCATCCCGGCCGTCGTGCAGGCGGCCGGGATGTACGGGCCGGATGGCCTCCTCGCTTTCGCGGCGCGTACCGCCTACCTCTCCGATCATGCATGTCGAGGCTCTCGCAATTGTCTGCGCGGTGCGCGCCCATGGCGAGCATGGCGCGATCGTGCGCACGCTCACACCCGACGACGGATTGCTCGCGGGTTATGTGCGGGGCGGGCGTTCGCGCAGGCTCAAGCCCGTCCTAGTTCCCGGCAATCTGATTCGGGCCGATTATCGTGCGCGTACCGAGGAGCAATTGCCCGCGCTCACGGTCGAACTGAGCGAGAGCCGTGCGGGCATGATGAGCGAAGCCTTGCCCGCGCTCGCGATCGAATGGGCAACCGCTCTCACCGCCACGGTCTTACCCGAAGCCCAGCCATATCCGCGTCTCTACGCCGCGTTAGACGGAGTTCTGGCGGCGGTGACCGCGGCGCCAGCCGCGCGGGGCTGGGCAGCGGCGCTGGTGCGCTACGAGTTGCTGCTGTTGACCGAACTGGGCTTCGGTCTCGACCTCACGGCCTGCGTCGCGGGCGGCGCCAATGACGATCTGGCCTATGTCAGCCCAAAGAGCGGCGGGGCGGTCAGCCGGTTGGAGGGCGAGCCGTATCGCGCCAAGCTCCTCCAGTTGCCCGCTTTCCTGATCGAGGGCGGGGCGGGGGAGTGGGGCGATATTCTCGCCGGCTTCCGGCTGACCGGGCATTTTCTTGAGCGTGACCTGCTTCATGGGCGCGCGATTGATGTGCTCGCCGCGCGCGAAAGGCTGGTCGATCGCTTGAAGCGGGCGGTTGGCCAAGGCTAGTGGGTCCTCGGCCATGCAGAAGATTTCCCGGCTTTCCTCGGAACGAACGATTGAAGCAGATCGCTCACAGGCGCGGATCAAAAAAGGAGTTCCCATGATCGACCAGCCCCGGATCACCCTCAACGACGGAAGCCAGATGCCCCAGCTTGGTTATGGCGTCTTCCTAGTCCCGCCCGAGGAAACCAAACGGCTGGTGCTCGACGCGATCGAGGTGGGTTATCAGGCGATCGATACCGCGACCTTCTATCATAATGAGGCCGAGGTCGGCGCCGCAGTACGCGAGAGCGGCATGCGGCCCTTCGTCACCACCAAATTGCTGAACGAGCATCAGGGCTACGACAATGCGCTGAAAGCCTTCGACGCGAGCTATGAGGCGCTCGGGCTCGACGTGGTCGACCTTTATCTGATCCATTGGCCCAAGCCCAAGCAGGATCTCTACCGTGAAAGCTGGAAAGCGCTGATCCGCCTGCGCGAGGAAGGCCGGGTCAGGTCGATCGGAGTCTCCAACTTCACCATGGCCCATCTGGAAACGATCATCCACGACACAGGGGTGGTGCCCGCTGTCAACCAGGTCGAGCTCCATCCCTATTTTCAGCAGGTCGAGCTGCGAGCCTTCCATGACGAGAATGGCATCATCACGACCAGCTGGTCGCCGCTCGGCCGCGGCGGCGTTCTCGACGATCCGGTCATCGCCGGGGTCGCGCGGAAGCACGGTCGAACGCCAGCGCAGATCATTCTGCGCTGGCATATCGACAACGGGCTGACCGTGATTCCCAAATCGTCGAGCCGCGCGCGGCAGGCCGAAAATCTGGATATTTTCGGCTTCGGCCTCGATGCCGAAGACATGCATGCCATATCGACGCTCGACCGGCGCGATGGCCGGATCGGGCCCGATCCCGACTTATTCTAATTTGGTCGAGATGCGGGCGATCCACCGGTAACAATAAGCTGTGATCGCGCCGAACACTGCGAGCCCGACGAAGATTGCCGGAGTTGCGAAGCTGTCCCCGACCAGCGCCAGCGGCGTACCGCTTCCCGTGACGACGATCAGCCCTGCCAGCGCGACCCCGAACAGGCCGTCACCCACGATGAAGCCGGAAGCAAGGAGTACGCCGATGCGCGAGGCAACCTCGGTCCGGGTCCTCTTCTCGTACAGATGACCGATGACCGCGCCGATCACGACCGGAAGCGTGGCGCCCATTGGCAGATAGATGCCGAGACCGACCGCGAGCGGGGGCACGCGCCGCCAGCCCATCTTGCCGAGCAGGCCGTCGATCAGGATCAATACCAGTCCCACCGCGACGCCGGACCCGATCAGATTCCAGTCGAGTCCCGCGCCGAGCACGCCCTTGGCGAGCGTGCTGATCAAAGTCGCCTGCGGCGCTGGCAAGGCATGCGCGCGCGCGGTGCCGACAAGCGGGGCGAAACCGTAAGCCTGATTGAGCAGATTGAAGGTGAAGGGGATGACCGCCGAACCCGCGAGCACGCCGATCATCAGCGCAACCTGCTGTTTCCACGGCGTCGCACCGACAAGCTGACCGGTCTTCAGATCCTGCAGATTGTCGTTGGAGATGGTCGCGGTGGAGAAGATCAAGGCGGTGAGGAAAAGCGCGAACGCGACCAGATGGGGCACTGCGCCCGCCGGCAAGTAAGGCTTGGCGAGAAACAGCAAGGTCAGGCCGGCGCCGACTACGCCGAGAATGCCCAGGCCGGACACCGGGCTGTTCGATGCGCCGATCAGCCCCGCCATATAGCCACACACCGCGGCCACGATCGCGCCCGCCACGATCACATAGACGAGACCTATGCCGATCAGCGGCCAGGTCATCTCTGAGGCCGGCCCGCCTTGCAAAAAGACGTACATCGCAATGGCCATCGGCACGAGCAGGACAAGCAGGCCGATCCCGAGCATCGGCACGGGAATATCCTGTTCCTCGATTGCCATCACCTCGGTGCCCGCCTTGCGCGCACGCGATGCGGCAAGCGATTCGCGCAGGCCGCCGATGATCGGCATGATCAGCGTGGCGAGCGTCCAGAGCGCGGCGATGCCGATCACGCCCGCGCCGAAAAAGCGCACCTGGTGCGCCCAGATCCCCTGGGCCGCATCGGGCGTGTGCGCCCAGTATGTGAGCAGGGGGGTGACGATGCCGAAGCCCAGCACCAGACCCCACATGATTGCCAGGCCGACGGTCAGCCCCACGAGATGCCCCGCGCCAACCAGCGCGAAGGACATGGTGGCATGGAGGCCTGTGCCGGTTTCGCCGACCCGAAACCATTTCATGATCTCGGCCGCGGCGATCTGCGTTGCGGCCAGCGCGGAATAAAAGGCCGATACCACACTGCCCACCACGATCACGCGCAGCCCCGCCTTGCTCTCGGCAACGCCCTCTATTGTATCGGTACCGACCTTGAGCACCGCTGCGGCGGCTACGCCCTCGGGGTAAGGGAGGTCCGATCCGGTCACCAGCGCACGACGCAGCGGCACGCTGAACAAGACACCCAACAGGCCGCCTAGCGCGCAAATCCAGAAACTCATCCAGAACGAGAAGCCGGTCCACCAGCCGATCATGATCAGGCCGGGCAGGACATAGCCGATCGAGGAGAGGGTTCCCGCCGCGCTGGCGATCGTCTGGACGATATTGTTTTCGAAGATGTTGGCGTTCTTGAAATTACGAAGCAGCGCCATCGAGATCACCGCGGCGGGAATCGATGTCGCGATCGTCAGGCCGACGCGCAAACCCAGATAAAGGTTGGCGGCGGTGAAGAGCAAAGTGATGAAACAGCCGAGCAATATCCCGCGGAAGGTGAGCTCGGGCGGGCGGGCAGTGGATTTTGATGTCATGCCGACATCCTGCCGCGGCGACTTGAAGGAGTCGAGCGTCCTGCACTGGTTCGAGCTGGGCAGACGGGAAATTAGCCCGACAGAGCTTCTACCCGCTTCTTCACGCGCTCAAGATCCTCGACGAACCGCCGGAATTCGTCTGCCGCATCGGCCTTGTCCTGGATGCGCAACAGGAAGCTGGGATGAATCGTGACCCAGCCTTCGCTGCCATCCTCAAGCTGATGGGCTGCGCCCCGCGCGGCGCCGATCGTCACCGGCTTGCCCAGCATCTGGCGCGCCGCGGTCGCGCCCAGAGCCACCGTTACCGCGGGACGGATCAGCTCGCGCTCCTGTGCATACCACCAACGGCACGCTTTGATTTCGCCGGCATTGGGCTTGGAATGGATGCGGCGCTTGCCTCTGGCCTCATATTTGAAATGTTTGACCGCGTTGGTGACATAGACGCGCGCGCGATCAACGCCGGCTTTCTGGAGCGCCTCGTCGAACATCTGCCCTGCCGGGCCAATAAAAGGTTTACCGGCGAGATCCTCCTGATCGCCCGGCTGCTCGCCCACGAACATCAACCTGGCGTCGAGCGGGCCTTCGCCGAACACAGTCTGGGTCGCGTTTTTGTAGAGCGGGCAGCGGGTACAGCCCCGCGCTTCCTCGCGGAGAGCTTCCCACGACCCGGCAACATTCGCGCCCAGATTTTCGCGGCTCGCCGCCACCATCGCGCTCTCCCGCGCCTGCGCCGATGCGATCAGGCTCGATACCAACGCGGTTTCGGGCATGTTTTTCCAATATTTCCGCGGCATCTCCTTCAGCATCGCCCCAATTTTGACACGCGCAGGATTGAAGATGGAGGCGTAATAAGTGCACCACGTCTGTTCGAGCGGGTCTACCGACGGCGCGTCATATCGCGCAGCGCCCGGTCCCTCTTGAAGTGTTTCACCGTCCCAATGCAGCGACAAAGCAGGCGTCAGGATCGACCAACGCATCGACGCGAACCGGTCGAGGAAGAAGTCGGCATTGGCGCGCACAATGTGGTGATCGGGCTCGAACCACGCAACGAACCTCCGCGCGTCCTTCTCGCCAATCTCGCGAAAGCGCAGGAATGCACGCATCTTGTGGATATCGCGCCGAACCTGTCTGGCGAGGCCATCGACCCTCAGAAGCAACGGATCGGACTGATCCTTGATGCGCGCGGGATCGGCACGCAAACGACGCAAGAGCGTATAGAGCAAAGCGAAGCGCTCCGGATCGCGATGACATATTGCCGTGCGCGCGAGCGAGATAAAGGGCCGGGGTACCGGGAAAGCCGGCGGCTGACCGAGGGGTGAAAACGATGAAGCCCCGAACAAGTCGGCCGGCGCGTCACCGACCTGCCAGACAATCTGATCGGCCGGTACCTCCTGCGCAGCCAGCTCGCGCGCGCGACTACGCCATCCTTCGAAGTCGTCCGCGGTCGCGATTCGCGCGATCCGCATCACCGGGCCGGAGCCCGAAGCAGCCTTACAGGTTCGGCGCTTCCCCGACCAGCAACCGCCGAAAGCGCGACGAAACGGTGAGCAACACGCCGCCGCCTGCCGCGATCGTCAGCGAAATCCCGTAAATGATGGCGAGTAAGCCAAGCAACGCAGACATGTATCGCACCCCCAATGAGCTCTACCGCAATGCAGCATACACTCGCGCAAAAATGTTTCAGTTCGAAAATGTTCCTTAACGATTGAAAATTGTGCACATGCGAAAAAGGGCTCATGAAGCGAACAGCTCCAACTGGGCTTCCGCGCCCGGCCGGGCCAGCGGAACGCCGCGGTCGGCGAGCGCCACTGGCCGCCAGTCGCTCGTAACGATGAAGGGGCGAAGCCGGGCTATCGAGACGGTCAGTCGAGCGACATCCTCAAGCCGAAGGCTGTGAACACGGCGAGATGCCAGAATCCCGGTGACCCCTTGGATGCCGAGCCCAGGGACGCGCAGGAGCATCTCCTTCGGAGCGTGATTGACATCGACCGGAAAAGTCGCGCGAAACTTGAGTGCCCAAGCGAGCTTGGGATCCATGTCGAGCGGCATCATTCCGTCGTCATCAGCCGCCTGCACTACCTCGCGCGCGGAAAAGCCGTAAAAACGGATCATCCAGTCAGATTGGTAGAGGCGGTGTTCGCGGACGAGGGGAGGGCGCCTCAGTGGGAGGATAGCGCTTGAATCCGGGATCGGACTGAAAGCGGAATAATAGACTCGTCGGAGCTTGTAGCGGTCGTAAAGCCCGCTTGCGCTGGTGATGATGTCGACATCATTGGCGCTGTCCGCACCCACAATCATCTGTGTCGATTGGCCAGCAGGCGCGAACTTCGGCGCGGAACGGTAGCGGCGGATCGCGTCATGACCATCCTCGATCGCCCCTTTGAGGTCGCGCATAGCTCCCTCGATCCGAGAAGCAGATTTTTCCGGCGCAAGCCGCTTCAATCCAGCTGCTGTCGGCAATTCGACGTTGATCGAAAGGCGATCGGCATAGAGACCGGCCTGATGGACTAAAGCCGGATCCGCATCGGGAATCGTCTTGAGATGAATATAGCCGCGGAACTGATGCTCTTCACGCAAACGGCGTGCCACTGCGACGACCTGCTCCATCGTATAGTCCGGCGAGCGGATGATCCCCGACGAGAGGAAGAGCCCTTCGATATAATTGCGCTGGTAGAAGCCGAGCGTGAGCCGGACCACTTCCTCGACCGTGAAGCGCGCACGACGGACGTTCGAGCTTTTCCGGTTTATGCAATAATGGCAGTCGAAGATGCAGCTGTTGGTCAGCAATATCTTCAGCAGCGAGATGCATCGCCCGTCCGGGGCGTAGGCATGGCAAATCCCCATGCCGCCATCGGTCGAGCCCAACCCTTTTCCGTCGCGGGACGAGCGTTTGACCGAACCGGACGAAGCGCAGGAAGCATCATATTTGGCGGCGTCTGCCAGGATGGCCAGCTTTTCGCGCGTGTCGAGCTGTGTCATTTGTTCGCTATATGTTCCACGTGGGACAAGGGCAACCAACCCAGATTAGTCGCCCATTTTTCTGCTCATCCGAGATGGAGTGCGATCAGCAGGCCGCCGAAGACCAGATAGAGTCCGCCTATTCCCGCCAACAACCAGCGAGACACGATACCGGCGCGAAAGAAGACGAACATGCACGCGATTGCGAGCGCGGTCACGCCGCCGGCGAGAAGAAGCGGGGGGCTCAATACCCATGGTGTCCAGAACAGGCCGAAGGCGGTGGGAATGGTCGCCTGGATCATCATGGCGCCTGAGATATTGGCGAGTGCGAGGCGATATTTGCCCTGTCGCACCCAGATGATCGCGTTCATCGTCTCGGGCAGTTCGGTCGCGATCGGGCTCAGCAATAGCGCAAGCAGTTGCGGCTCCAGGCCCAGCGCGGGGCCAAGCGCGGTCAACTGGGCCACGAACAGGCGCGAGGCGAAGAAGATCACGGCCAGCGCAATCAGTGTCTGAAGGAGGGCGATGCCGGTGCCGGGCACGGTCGCGTGGCGCGCGAAGGTGAGAGCTTCGGTTTCGCCTTCCTCTTCCTGACCGGCGCCGCCGACCATCTCCTGTCGTACGTAGAGGGCGTAAGCGGCAAGAAAGAGAATTCCGAGCCAGGGTTTCCAGGCGAAGGCCGCCAGACCAATCGCGATCTTGGCGGCGAAGATGACGAGGAACCATCCCTGGTCGCGCGCCAGCCCGCGGAAATCGGCGCAGATTTCGGGCGTGCGCGGCAATGTCCGGCGGCACAGCAGAAGCACCACGCCCACCGTCGAATAGGCGATCGTGGCAAGGGCGAGGGGGCCGCCAAGCGCTGCGCCTACACCCAATTGCTTGATCGCCATCGAGCCGCCGAACGCAACCGCGACCAGGGTTACCACGCTTTCGGGCAAAGCCGTGCCGAAGGCGGCAAGGATCGATCCCGTCGCTTTCTGACCGACCGCCAGCTTGCGGCCGACCCATTCGACCCCGTTCACGAACAGCTCGCACGACAAATAGATTGCGATCGCGGACCCAATCAGAAGGGCGAAATGGAACCAGAGGCTGTGCATTCGAGCATTCCTGGGCCCGGGCAGGGACACGCATGAACCGGCACGCGCGCCCGGCTGGACACCTGCCGATCCATGGTCTCGCCAAGCTGACGCTGCCTTCGCCACGGCAATACGCCGAGTATGTTGACGAAAGCCCCGCTGATGCGGGCGGCTACTCCCCAGGGAGAGCTATGCTTTGCCGGAGGCGGGCAGCGCGGTCAATCGAGCGGTGACCGGCCGGACGCGCCCAATTGTGCGGAAATAGGTCTCTCGCGGTTCTTTTTTATGCTCTGGCAGGATGATCGCGGCTAAGGCGGCCGCCGAAACGACAAATACGAGGGACTCATGGCTCGGAAGACCTGTTCGCGGATGGCCGCCACAGCACTCATAAGCATGATGGCCCTCCTGCCTTCGTCGCTCGCCGCGCAGGCGCGCCCGGATACGGACTCGGATGTCGTGGTCACGGGTACCCGATCGAAGCCCAGCAATTGGCGACAGGCGGAGACTAGCCACGTCTTGATGCTCAGCGACGGCAGTGAGGCGGAACTCACCCGGCTGACGCGCAATCTGGAGTGGCTGCACTTCCTGCTCTCCAGCTTGATGGGCAAGGGCGCCAATGACGACGACTATATCAAGATCCGCATCACGCTAATCGGTGACGTCGCCCAGTTCGAGGCCATGGACCTGCGCAACGTGCGATGGCAGCAGGGGCCCTTCAACGATCTCTTCCGCGTCGGGCGCTATTATGACCCGCGCAGGGACGGCGCGTTCATGGCGACCACGCGTGTCGATCAGCGGGTGGTGATCCAGCACACCGCGGTCAATGCAAGTTCGGTCGCGAGCATGCTCGGATCGATGGCCGCAACGAGCACCGATCGCGATGTGAAGGCCGGCCTCGAAGGCGCGATCGGCAATATCGGCGCTCTGGGCGGACTGCAGGGGCCGGGCGAGGCGGGAACCACGTACGGCGAAAAGGCAATCGAAGTCTCGGCCGAGAGCCTGCTTTATGCCGGCTACGCCCAGCATTTCCTGCAAACCTATTTTCCGGCGGCGTATCCGCGCTGGTATCTTGATGGCTTCGGGCAGGTATTCGCGTCCTTTGCGGTCGATGGGGACAAGGGTGTCGAGTTTGGCCGCGCCCCTTCGGGCATGCGGGCGGTGATGGAGGAGTTCGGCGCTTTTCCGGTTAAGGACGTGCTGAACGATGCCTATCTCGGTCAAAAGCTCTCGGAGACGCGCTGGACACCGATCCACGCCTGGATGCTCACGCATTTCCTGCTCTTTTCGGACACGCGCCGTCCGCAACTGAACCAATATCTCGCTGCGCGTGCGCGGGGCGTGGATGCCAATACCGCCGCGGCCATATTTGGCGACCAGGCGCAGCTCATGCGCGAGCTTCGGGCCTATTTCGCGGGGCGCAAACCTTATCTGAAGGTCGCTTATGACGGATCCAAGATCGAGCAGCCGATCGTAAGGCGGCTGCGGGAAAGCGAAGCCGCGTTCGTCAAAGGCCGGCTTGAGTTGGGCGCGCGGATCGTAATCCCGCCGGAGCCGCAGGCCGATGCGGCACCGGCCCTGGCCAAGGCAATGATTAAGGCGCGTAACGAAGCGCTCGGTCGTCGTGCCAAGTGGCTGGACGGGCTGCGCCGCGATGCGACCCGCTGGCCGGGCGAACTCCAGGCGCAATTGCTGCTGGCCGAGGCGGAGTGTCGCAGCGGTAATGCCGCCGAATGTCTTTCCGCGGCGAAACAGGCCGAAACAATCGCACCCAGCGACATTCGCGTTCTCGTGTGGAAGGCAAATGCGATGGTACTGCAGTCAGTGTCGCTCTCGCCTCCGGCACGAACCGCGATGCTTGGCCAGGCCCGGCAGCTGATTCTCAAGGCCAATCAGACCGATCACGAGGCGATCGGCCCGCTGCTGGCTTACTATGAAAGCTTCGCCGAGACGGGCGAGGTGCCGAGCGCGAATGCGATTCTCGCGCTTCAGGCGGCGCTGGACCAGGTACCCGCCACGCCCGAAACGCGGCTCGAACTTGCCCGGGCGTTCGTCCAGACCGGGCAGGGCGCCGATGCGCGTTCGGTCATATTACCGGTCGCCGCCGGCGCCTATGACAGCCCTGAACGGCCAGCCGCGCGAACCTTGCTGGGTCAGATCGCTCAACCGAAGGCCCCGGACGATCGCGGGGGAAGCACAATCCACTGAGCCGGGCCGCCTTCAGCAGGTGTCCTGGAGTTCAGGGATCGAGCGTAGCGAGGTAGGCGGCGATATCCCGGATCTGCGTCGCATCCAGTGAGCCTGCCGGCCCCTGCATCAGGGACACAGCCGCACCGCCGCGCGCGCCGGTCTTGATGTCCCACAGCATGCGCGCAACATAAGTTGCGGCGCGGCCCGCGATCGGCGGAGTGCCGCCCTGCCCACGCAAATTGGCCCCATGGCAACTTGTGCAGGCCATGCCGCCCGGACCGCCGCTACGCACCAGGGCCTTGCCGCTCGCGACCGCACCCTTGGGCACATAGTCGATGATGCCGATATGCGAGTCAGCGACGAATAAGTGCCTGGGATCTTCCGAAACTTCGATGATCCGGTTGCCGATCGGCTCGGTGCCGCCATTCGGAACCAGATCGAGCCAGCCATAATGGTTCGCACGGGTGTTGGGTGCGGTATCGGTTTCGATCACATGGACGCGTTTGCCGCGCGGCAAGGCGGAAAAATAGACCGCCGCCGCAGCAAGATCATCCTCGCTGATCCTTTTTGCCGCCTTGATCATTTCGACCGTATCGGGCCGATCGGCTTGTGCCGAGGCGCGGCGACCATCGCGGAATTCATGAACCTGCTCGATGATATAGGCTGCTGGCAAGCCCGCAATGTCCGCCGTGCCGAGGAAAGCCTCGCCATTGGCGAAGTGGCACGCGGCGCATGGCGTCGGGCCGTTGGAAGTTCCATGTATCACGACCTTCGGTGGCATTGGGTGTTCCGCAGGGAACCAGTCGACCGGATTGTTGTCATCGCCAATTTGAGCAGCCGTGAAGCTCAAGGTACTGCCGGGCACATGATAAGGTTCGCGGCCGACGTCGGGGAACGGGCCTTTAGGCCCATGCGGATAGGCCCAGGCGAGAGCGGCGCTGGGTGTCGGTTTGGCTTTAGGCTGCTGACCGCAACCCTGGAGCCCCGAGACGATCGCCAACATCGCCAGAAACCTGAAGCTATTTCGCATGTGATTCCCCCGCAACGCGATAGCTAAACCATGTCCCAGAGAGAGATCCAGCCGACGAGGGGAGAGGCAGGATCGCCGGGACAGTGAGCTTTCGGCAGCGCCCCTTGATCTTGATAATATATATTATGTAAAATTAATATCAGTGCTGCCGCATCGCGATGGAGGCCAAAACCCACATAATGCCGATGACGGCGGCCCAGATAGCCGCTTGCAGCGCCACTTTGCCGATCGGTTGCTGGCGCCGGGCAATTCCCGAGCCGACCAGCACCAGCCAGCCGATCACCAGGACGACGCTGAGCAGGACATTCGAATTCACAAGAAGACCCCCAGCCCGTCATGGCCGGGCTCGACGCCCGCTGGCAGTTCGCGCGTCAGATCGGCAAAGTCCATCGAATGATCCATATGCGTCAGGATCGCGCGTTTGGGCCTCACTCGGCCGATCGCGTCGAGCGTGGTTGTCAGATTGGCATGGGTCGGATGCGGCGCCCGTCGCAGCGCATCGACCACCCACAGGTCCAACCCTGAAAACAATTCTTCCATTTCCACCGTAACTTCATGGAAATCCGTCGAATATCCGAATGATTTTCCATCATGTTCAAACCGGAATCCGGCCGAGCTAATGCCACCATGCGGCATGTCGACCGTGCGGACGTGCACGTCGCCAATGGCCAGCGCGTCATCCAACAAGGCGATCGTCGCTGCCGGCGGGTAGCCGCCGCGCCCGTGGAAAACATAGTGGAAGCGCCGTTCGAGCGATTCCAGGCAGCGCTCCCTGGCGTAGCAAGGCACTGGGGCGCCGTTCAGGTGGAATATCTGCCGCAGATCGTCGATACCATGCGTGTGGTCGGCATGTTCATGCGTCCACAACACCGCGTCGAGGTTCGCCACGCCGGCATTCAACAGCTGTTCGCGCATGTCCGGTCCGGTATCGACCAGAATCGTGGTCGTCTCGCTCTGCACCAGCACCGACGCGCGCGTGCGCCGGTTGCGCGGATCCTGGGGATCGCATGCACCCCAGTCACCCCCGATCCGCGGCACGCCTGAGGACGTCCCGCATCCGAGGACAGTCACTTTCACGGCTTGGCCTTCGTGAACAATCTGAAGAAGTTATCGGCGGTGCGATCCATCAATTCCTGGGGATCTTCGCCGCGCAGATTGGCGATAAAGGCTGCGGTATCGGCCACAAAGGCCGGCTCGCCCGGTTTGCCCCGATGCGGGACCGGCGCAAGGAACGGCGCGTCGGTCTCGATCAGCATCCGGTCTCCGGGAAGTGCCGTCACGGTTTCCTGCAGATCGCGCGCGTTCTTGAACGTCACGATCCCGGCAATCGAGATGTAAAGCCCCAGGTCGAGCATCTTCTGCGCAAAGCCCGCGCTGGCGGTGAAACAGTGGATCAGGGCGGGGTAAGCCCCCTTCCCCATCTCTTCCTCGATGATTGCGGCGGTATCCTTCTCCGCATCGCGCGTGTGGACGATCATCGGCAGGCCGGTCTCGCGTGCGGCGGCGATATGCGCGCGGAAGCTCTTCTTCTGCTGCTCGCGATCCGAATGGTCATAATAATAATCGAGCCCGGTCTCGCCGATACCGATCACCCTCGGATGGCGCGCCGCCTCGATCAATTTGCCCGCATCGACGTCCGGATGTTCGTCCGCCTCATGCGGGTGAATGCCGACCGACGCCCAGATATCGGGCTCGCGCTCGGCGATCGCGATCACCTCGTCCCATTCGCGCTCGCGCGTCGAGATGCAGAGCATGCCCGTCACGCCACGCGCACGCGCGCGCTTGATCACCGCCGCCTGGTCCTCGACCAGCCCCTTATAATTGAGGTGGCAATGGCTATCGATCAGCATCAGGCAGCAGGCTCGACCCAACGCGGGAAAACGCCTTGTGGCGCGGGAAGCTGCGTGCCGGGCTCGAGCGGCCGCCCGATCGCGGTGAAATCGCGTGCGTCGGCATCCTGCGCCAGCAGGTCGAGCAATTTGTCGGCGCTTTCCGGGATGGCCCACCGTGCGAGAATGGCGAGGATACGCACGGCTTCGGCGGTCCAATAGAGCACGCCATCCGCCATCGCCGGATCTTCCTTGCGCAGCGACCACGGCGCCATGTCGGCAAAATAGCGATTTGCGAGCGCCACGCCGTCCCACACGATTTCCAGCGCGCGATTGAGTGCCAGATCGGCGAAAGCGCCATCCATACGCTCCAGCAACGCCCCCAGGCCGAGCTGGTCATGCGCGGGCCCCGACTCGGGTACCTTACCGTCGCAATTCTTGGCGATGATCGACAGGCAACGCTGCGCCAGATTGCCGAGGCCGTTGGCGAGGTCGGCGTTGCAGCGCGTGACGATCGCCTCGTGGCTATAACTGCCATCCTGGCCGAAGCTCACCTCGCGCAGTAGGAAATAGCGCAGCTGATCGACGCCGTAGAGCTTCGCCATCTCGAGCGGATCGACGACATTGCCGACCGATTTCGACATCTTCTCGCCCTTGTTGAGCAAGAAGCCATGGCCAAATACCTGCTTGGGCAATTCCAGCCCCGCCGACATCAGGAAGGCCGGCCAATAGAGCGCGTGGAAGCGAACGATATCCTTGCCGACGATATGCACGTCCGCCGGCCACCGCCCGGCGCGGCCCTTGGCACCGTCGGGGTAGCCCGCGCCGGTCAGGTAATTGGTGAGTGCATCCACCCACACATACATCACATGGCCCGGGGAATCCGGCACCGGCACGCCCCAGTCGAAGCTGGTGCGCGAGATAGACAGGTCCGTAAGCCCGCCTTTGACGAAGCTCATCACTTCGTTGCGGCGGCTTTCGGGGCGGATGAAATCCGGATTGGCCTCGTAATGCGCGATCAATCGATCCGCATATGCCGAGAGCCGGAAAAACCAGCTCTCCTCGACCGTCCACTCGACCGGGGTTCCCTGCGGGGAAAGCTTCTCGCCCCCCTCCCCCTCGACGAGCTCGCCTTCGCCGTAAAAGGCTTCGTCCCGAACCGAATACCAGCCCTCGTAGCGGCCGAGATAAATGTCGGGTTGGGTCTGGCCGGGCTTTGGGGCCTGCATCGCGCACCAGATCGCCTGGCTCGCGGCATAATGATCGGGCTCGGTGGTGCGAATGAAACGATCGAACGAAACATTCAAAGCTTCGTCCATCTCGCGGAAATAAGATGACATTTCATCAGCCAATTGCTTGGCCGAAATGCCGCGCTTAGCCGCGGTCTGCGCCATCTTCAGCCCGTGCTCATCAGTGCCGGTCATGAAGAAGACATCGCGCCCTCGCATCCGCTGGTAGCGCGCGATCGCATCGGTAGCGATCGCCTCATAAGCATGGCCGATATGCGGCCTGCCATTGGGGTAGGAAATTGCGGTGGTGATGTAGAAGGGCTCGGCCATATGCTCAGCCTCTAAAGCCTGATCGTCGGAGGGGGAAGCGCCGTCGGTGCTTTCGCGGACGGCGTGAAGCTGGCCCCGCTAAGGGGCTCGACGCGGCTCTACGGGGGCAAGCTTGGCTACTAGTCCGGCGATCTCCACCACGGTCAACTGCGGGTCCATCGACTGGCGGACCGCACGGTCGGCAATATCACGCGCCTGACGCCAGAGCGCGACCGTCTCGCCCATATCCGCTTTCCCGCGCCGCGCATGGGCGGCAATACGCGACGGCGCGCGCTCCAGAAACGCTTCATAGCGCTCCTGCGCGCTCTTCAGCCCGAGCATACGGCCGAGCGCGGTACGCAGCGCATTGCTGGTGTCGCCATGAACCGCGAGCTTTTCGATGGCGGCGTCGAGGCCGGATATATCGAGACCGGCGAAGCGCAACGCATTTCCCGGCGCACCACTGGCCACCCCGATCAGCGCGTCCAGTTCGTCCTCATCCGCCTCGGGGAGCGCCCGACGCAGCGCGACGCGCACCACATCATCCTCCAGTGGCGAGAAGCGCAGCAGCCGGCAGCGTGAGCGGATGGTCGGCAACAGCCGTCCCGGCGCATGGCTTACCAGCAGGAAGATCGTGCCCGCTGGCGGCTCTTCCAAATTCTTGAGCAAGGCGTTGGCGGCACTGCGTTCGAGATCGTCGATCGCGTCGATCAGGACGACGCGGCGCTGCGACAAACTGGGCGTGGTCGCGAAAAGCGGCTGAAGCCCGCGCACCTGATCGACCGTGATCGAGCGAGCCAGCTCTTCGGAGCTTTGCTTGGGAAGCCGCTCCAACAGTTTGAAATCAGGGTGCGATCCTGCGCTTAACAAGGTCGCGATCCGATGATCTTCCGGCACCAGGAGACGGTCTTTGGGAACGGTCGGTCCGGCGGCGTCGGCGAGCAGCCAGCACGCGGCTGCATGCGCAAAACCGGCTTTGCCCACACCCTGCGGCCCCGCCAGGAGCCAGGCATGGTGCATCCGCCCGGATCGCGCGGCATCGAGGAATGCCGCGACCTGATCTTCCTGACCGAGCATTGCCGCGGAAATGGTGATCACAACAAATCGCCGATCGCAGCCAGCAACATCCCGGTCACCTCTTCGGGGGCGCCTTTGGCCTCGACGATGCGCCAGCGTGCGGGCTCGGCCTCGGCCAGCGTACGGAACGTGCCGGTGACGCGGCGATGATAATCGGGATCACGCGCGCCGAAGCGATCGGGGCGCCCTGCGTCGCGTGCCGCTTCGCGCGCCGCGGCGGTTTCCTCGGGCAGGGTCAGCAGCAGGGTGCGATCGGGCAGCAGGCCAGCGCTTCCGACGGCGTGCAAAGCGCGGATCGCCTCGGCGCCTAGCCCGTCGGCGCCGCCCTGATAGGCGATCGAAGAGTCGAGAAAGCGATCGCAAATCACCCACCGGCCGGCGTCGAGCGCGGGAAGGATGGTCTTGTCGACATGGTCGGCACGAGCGGCCGCGAACAGCAGTGCTTCGGCGCGCGCGCCCCACCGATCGGCACCGCCTTCGAGCAGGAGCGTGCGGATCGCCTCGGCGCCGGTGCTGCCGCCCGGCTCACGCGTCTCCACCACTTCGATCCCGCGAGCGCGCAATGCCGCCGCGAGTGCGCGGGACTGGGTCGACTTGCCGACCCCTTCCCCGCCCTCGAGGCTGATGAAGCGGCCGCGAGCGGTCAGGCTCATGCCATGCCGAACAGGTGGCGCAGCCCGCCCATCACGCGATCGAAGAAGCCCGCGCTGCCGACGTCGCTCGCGGCGACGAGCGGCATGACCTGCGGCGGGCCATCCGCGGTGCGCACGATCAGGTCGGCGACATGGTCGCCCTTCTTGATCGGGGCCTTCAGCGGGCCCTCATAAGCGACCGACATCTTGATGTTGCCGCCAAGGCCCGTCGGTTGCGTCACGGCCAGATTGCGCGGTGCCACGAGGCCGACTTCGCGCGCATTGCCAAGCTGTACGCGCGCGGTCGCAACCTGCACCCCTTGCTGGAACAGCGGTTTGGACTGCCAGGCATGCATGCCCCAGTTCATGAAATTGACCGACTCGCTGATCCGCTGGTTGAACGAGGTCAGCCCGGACAGCACCATCACCAGGCGCCGGCCATTCTGTTCGGCCGAGCCGGTGAAGCTGTAGCCCGATTCCTCGGTATGGCCGGTCTTGAGCCCATCCGCGCCCGGCACGCGGCCCAGCAACGGATCGCGATTGGCCTGGGTGATGTCGGTGCCCGAACCCATCGTCTTGCCCCAGGTGAAGTTCGGGCGGCTGTAGAACTGCTTGTAAAGGTCAGGAAAATTCTGGATCGTCGCGGTCGCGATCGTCGCCAGGTCGCGCGCTGTGACGTAGGTCACTCCGCCATCGGGCCAGCCATTGGATGTGCCGAAATGGCTGTTGGTGACCCCGATCTCCTTCGCCTTCTGGTTCATGATCGCGGTGAAAGCGGGTTCGGTGCCGGCGATATGCTCCGCCAGCACGACGCAGGCGTCGTTACCCGACAAGGTGATGATGCCGAGCAGAAGATTGGCGACCGAAACCTGTTCGCCGGGGGACAGGAACATGGTCGATCCCGCTGCGGGCCCATGCCACTTCTTCCACGTTTCCGGGTTCACCGTCGCCATGTCGTTAAGGTGCAATTGCCCCCGCTTGATCATGTCGAACGCGACATAGACGGTCATCATCTTCGCCAGCGATGCGGGCGGGATGCGCTGGTCCGCATTCTTCGTGTAGAGAATCGCGCCCGAAGAGAGATCCTTCATGAAAGCGACCGTCGCGGGCGTGTCGAAGGGCGGCGCGGCAGCCTCGCCCGGAAGCGCGGCCAAAGCGGTGGCGGCGAGAAGGAAAGCGGTAGAGCGGAGGGGCGTCATGATCGACAGGTCATCCTGTTTTTGGTGTGGTGCGTTGATAGCGCTCGGTAGCGGCCCGCGCCAAGCGTCTATCGGACGATCGCATCGGCCAGAACGCCGACCGACATGGCGTAAAAGTTCGAGCAATTATAATCGAGGATCGCGCGATAATTGCTGGTGAGCAGATAGGCCGGCATTCCCGGGCCATCCGGCTCGAGCAATTGGGTGAGTTCGCTATCCGCGGGGGCCGGATAGCCCGCGACTACCACACCTTTCGCCTTCCATTCGCCGACCGTCAGCCAGCGGCTCAACCGGGCGTGAACGCGCGCGCAACGTGGCGACACCAGGGTGGAGCGAGTGGCGGCGCGGTCGAAATCGCCCGGCAGCGTCACCGCGACGCCCCAGGGCGTGTTCGGCTTCCAGCCCGCTTCCTGCAGATAGGCCGAAATCGACGCGAGCGTATCGGCGTCGCTGGTCCAGATATCGGCCTTCCCGTCGCCATCGCCGTCGGTGCCGATCCGCATATAAGTGCTGGGCAGGAATTGCGGATAACCGGTCGCGCCCGCCCAGCTGCCTTTCATCTCGGCACGGGTGAAGCCCTGATCGATCAGCTTCAGCGTCGCGATCAGTTCGGCCACGAACAATTCGCGCCGTCGCCCGTCATAAGCGAGCGAAGCGAAGGAACGGATCAGGTCGAAATTGCCCGTGTAGCTGCCATACCCCGTCTCGAGCCCGAAAATGGCGAGCGCGACATTGCCGGGCACGCCCGTCCTCGCCTGATTGCCGGCGAGCTGGGTGCTCAGCATCTGATAGCGCGTCTGGCCCTTCTCGATATGCGGCCGGTCGACATGGCTCTGGCGATAGGGCGCAAAGCTCATCGCCCCCGGTGGGCCATTATTGGTCGCACCGCCCGGCTGCGAACGGTCGAAATGGATCACGCGCGGGTTGAAGGTCAACCCGGCCGTCTCGCGATCGAACGTCTCGGGTTTCACGCCTTCCGCGATCGCCCGCGACCGCAATCCCTGAATGAAGGCGGTGAATGCGGCATCCGCGGCCGAAGGTACGACGGCCGGCGGCGCGGCACTATCTGCGACGGTCGCCGCGGGCTGATCCTGCACGCCAGGTCCGGTTTCGCCGCCGGGCGCGTCCTGCGCTGCCAGCGGGCTCGCGCAGAGCAGGGCTAGCGGTAATGCGGAGAAGCGAAGCGACAGGATCATCTACACGCCCTGCCATAGTCGGGGCCGCGAAGGAATCCCGCTCGTCGTGGCATCGCAACGCTTGCGCGCAAGCCTTCTCGCCCGCATTAAGCGCCGCGTCGAGGACAGGTGGCCGAGTGGTTTAAGGCAGCGGTCTTGAAAACCGCCGTGCGGGGAACCGTACCGTGGGTTCGAATCCCACCCTGTCCGCCAGATTGGAGCCACCCTCCCCCGTGACCGAGATACTCTACCGCTCCCAACGGCTGGAGGTCAGGCGTGTGGGGGCCGGCGACGGGCGGCATCAGGTCATCACCTTCGATTCCTACCACGAGCCCCCTGGCCTGGAGCGCCCGGGATTTGGCGAGGCCTTCTTCGCTCACGAAAATATCACGGCTATCCACGTTCTGTCGTTCGGCAACGACTGGTTCCAATACCCTGAAACTGAAGGTGTTTTGCGTCTCCTTCGAGACGCTGGCCGCGACGCGGAGCGGCTTATGACCTATGGGTCGAGCATGGGCGGCTATGCGGCGCTTCGGTTCGCCGCGGCAGTCGGTGCCTATTCGGCATTGGCTCTGTCGCCCCAATATTCGGTCAACAGGTGGAGGGCACCGTTCGAGACACGCTGGGCGGCCGATCGCCGCCGCATTCGCTTCATTAGGGCGCTGGAAAAACCGATCGAGCAGGTTCCGCTCATGGTGCTGGCATATGACCCGAAAATCAGCCTCGATCTCAGGCATGTCGTGCGGCTGACCGGTGAGGCCGATATCGAGCAGCTTCCTATCTGGTTCGCGGGTCACCCGGTGGGTCCATTCCTCAACGATGTGGGGCTGTTACGGTCGCTGGTGCTGAACGTGCTTAAGGGAGACTTCGAACGGGACTATTTCTGCGACGCGGCGGAAGAGCGCGAGGAGTCATCCCCACATTGGCTGGCCAATGTGGCGGAGCACGATCCTGCGGCGGATGGCATCATGCTGAGCCGCCGCGCCGTATCGCTCGCCCCCGATCACCCAAGCCTGCACGACGCGCTCGCTCGGCGCCTGAGCGCCGCTGGCCGCTACGAAGAAGCGATCGAGGCGCATCAACGCGCAATCGCGCTTGAACCGATCGCCGATTATCACTGGGGCTTATCAAAAACGCTGCACAGCGCCGGAAAACTCGCCGACGCATTAGCGGTCGCCCAGCAAATTCAGCGACTTACGCCACGCACTGCCGGCTATTATGCCTGGTCCGCGAGACTGCGCGAGGAAATGGGGGACACGAGCGGCGCGCTTGCCGACATGCGTGTAGCCAGCCGAAACGATCCGAGTAATTTAGGTTATCGCGTTAGCGTTTTCCGTTTGATGACACGAGAGGCTTATACTCGGCTAAGCCGCGCCTTGTGAGGTTGCTGAACCCGGTTCCGCCCGGCGTTTGTGCGCCAGGACCGTGAACGGCCAAGCCACGATCAAGGCGAGCAGAATCGCGATCATGTCGGCAAACCAGTCGTCCCACTCCGCATCCCGATGGATGAACGGGATCGCCTGGCTCAGTTCGATGAAGGCGCCGAAGCCGGCCATCATCACGAACAGGCGAAACACGGTGATATGCGGGTAGGCGGTGCGGGCCAGAAAAGTGATCGTGAAGAATGCGATCATGTGGTTCAATTTGTCCCAGGCCGAGAGGCTGATCGCATCCTTGCCTGGGATGATCGCATCGACATAAGCAAACAGAAGAGCGCCCCAAAAGGCGATCACGAACAGGCGGCGCAACGGAGACATCCGGCCCGCCATGCCCGCTGCGCTGCACAAGGTAAAGCGGGCGTTGTCGAGCGCGGGCACCCATGCGATGGGCGGAGTCTATGACCCAGAAGGGTGAGCTTGACCGGCTGATTGCCGCCGCACGAGACTGGCGTCCCGCCCGGATGGCGCTTGCGACGGTGATCGCAACCTGGGGTTCCGCGCCGCGCCCGCGTGGCAGCCATATGCTGGTGCATGAGGACGGCCGCTTCGAGGGCTCGGTTTCAGGCGGCTGCGTCGAGGGCGAGGTGCTGCATGCCGCCGCATCCACGATCGCCGACGGCCGAAGGCGATTATTGGACTTTGGCGTCACCGACGAAACCGCGTGGGAGGTCGGCCTTCCTTGTGGCGGGCAAATCGAACTTCTGGTGCAGCCGGTCACTGCCGACGGCTTCGACCCCAAATTGTTCGATAGTATCGCCGACACGCGCGCTCGCGGCGGCAGGATCGCGCTCACCACCGATCTTGCAAGCGGCAAGACCGTGATTGGCGATGACCCGAGCGAAGGGCGCTTCGTCAATGCCTACGCGCCGCCGCGTCGCTTGCTGGTTGTGGGCGCGGTTCAGATCGCTCAATCGCTCGCCGCAATCGCGCAGAGCCTGGATTTTGTGCCGACGCTGATCGATCCTCGCGCCCGCTTTCTGACTGTGGAACGCTTTCCCGGCGTGGGTCTCGACGATCGCTGGCCCGACGAGGCGATTGCAGCGCGCAAACCCGATACCGCCACCGCTATCGTCACCCTCAGCCATGACCCGAAGATCGACGATCCGGCGCTGATCGCCGCCTTGGCGTCGCCCGCTTTCTATATCGCAGCGCTGGGTTCGCGGCGCAGTCATGCGAAAAGGCTGGAGCGGCTGATCGCTGCCGGAATTGAGCCGGCCGAACTGGCCCGCATCGCCGCGCCCGCCGGGCTGGCGATAGGCGCGCAGGGGCCCGCCGAGATCGCATTGTCGATCGCGGCGGGTATGATCCAGGCGTTCCGGGCCCGGTAAGGCCCGAAAACTTACTTCTTGCTGAGGCTGAGGCCGCCGAATCGCTTGTTGAAGCGCGCGACCTGGCCGCCCTGATCCAGCAGCTGGCTGCGGCCGCCGGTCCACGCCGGGTGGACGGTTGGATCGATGTCGAGCTGCAGCGTGTCGCCTTCCTTGCCCCAGGTGGAGCGCGATTCGAACACGGTGCCGTCGGTCATCTGGACCTTGATGGCATGATAATCGGGGTGGATATTCTTCTTCATGATGCAGATCCCGGTAAAGTGGCTGGTTCCGACCAGCCTGAAGGAAGCGGCGCCCCTACAGGAAGGGCGCCGAAATTGGAAGACTTTTACGGCTAAGCTCAGGCCGACGGCGGATCGGCGATCATCGCGGTGAAATTGGCCTGCGCCACCACCTTGCCGTCGATCAACGCGCGGCCGGCGAATTTGCATACGCTCGCACGCTTCTGAACGAATTCGACTTCCAGCCGCAGCAGCACGCCGGGCTCGACCGGAGCGCGGAATTTGGCCTCGTCGATCGCCATGAAATAGACGAGCTTGCCCGATCCGGCGAGGCCGAGGCTTTCGACGGCGAGCACGCCCGCCGCCTGTGCCAGGGCCTCGACGATCAAGACGCCCGGCATGATCGGGCGCCCCGGGAAATGCCCCTGGAAGAAGCTTTCGTTGATCGTCACAGCCTTGATGGCGGCGATGCGCTGATCGATCACGAGTTCCTCGACCCGGTCGACCAGCAGCATCGGATAGCGATGTGGCAATGCCGCCATAACCCGACTTATGTCGAGCGGGCCAATCACTGCCGTCTCACCTTGTTCGCTCATCGGAGTTCGATCTTCAGCGACCGGGGCCCTGGGCCGGAGCAGCAGCAGCCGGCTGCGTCGGAAGCGTGATGCTGGGGTTCGGGAAAGCCGCGTCGAGACGCTGGATCACGACCGTCGTGATATCCGCCGCCGGATCGGAAGCGAGCAGGCTGTTCTTGGACACGACGACGTCAGCCTTGCGCTCGGCGCGGATCTGCTCCGCGATCGGGGCGACATGGTCGACGATCTGCGACTGGACGTAGCGGCCGACCGCCTGCACTTCCTGATCGAGCTGCTGAGCGGCTTCCTGCGCGGCCTGGGCGCGTTCGCCGGCCTGCTGATAAGAGGTGCGCTGTGCCGGGGTCACCTGCGCGGGCGCCTTGATCGCCTGCAACTGGTTCTGCAGCGTCTGGAACGCCTGCGCGGCGGTCTGGAACGCGGTCGCGCGCTGCTGCATCAGCGTGTCATATTTGGCGTGGAGCTGCTGCGTCCCGCTCTTGGCGGCGTTCGAATCCGTGAACACCTTGTTGAAATCGACGGTCAGCACGTCGCCCGCAGCGAGCGCCGGTGCGGCGGAGGCGGCGAGCAAAGCGGCGGCCGCCGAAATCTTGAGCATGGTCTTCATCAGAATTGGGTTCCTACGTTGAAAGTGAAGAGCTTGGTGTTGTCGCCCTGACGCTTGACGATCGCCTTGGCCATATCGATGCGGAACGGACCGAAGGGCGAATTCCAGTTCACGCCGATGCCGATCGAGATACGCGGTTTCCAGGTATCGCCGAGCCACAGCTCCTTGAATCCGGGAATACGGTTGCCTTGGGGAGTAAGTCCCCCTGGGCAGCCTTGGAAATTCGCGACAGGAATTGACTGCGGGGGGAGTACATTAGTGTCGTTGGGGTTGGCGTCGACACAAACGTGGTTGGTTCCGGTACTGTCAAGCTGCTCGCGGAACTGGCCGTTGGGGCCGGTATCGTAGAGCGCCGGCTTCTTGGTCCCGAACACCGAGCCGACGTTGAGGAAGATCGACGGACGTATGCCGAGTTCTTTGACCGCATTGCCGAGCGGCAGCTGCGCTTCGAGCTTACCGAAATAGGATGCGCGACCACCCAGCGCGTCGTCGCTGATCTGGTTGCGATCGAGATTGAGTGAGCCGTCGGCTTTATAGGTGGCGCGCAGCACGCGCGGTCCGATGCCGCGAATGTCGAAGCCGGCGAACTCGGGCTCGCCCATATAGAAACGATCCGTCAGACGTACTTTGTCGGTGCCCGGCCCTTTTCCGCTTTCCAACGACTGGATGTAGCCGCCCTGAAGGTTGGCGGAGACGATGAAGCCGTGCCAGTTCCAATATTTGTGGCCCTCGACGGTCGACTTTATGTAGCGCACGCTGCCGCCCAGCCCCGCCAGATCCTGGCTGACGAAGAAGCGCATGCCGTGGCTCGGGTGGATGCGGTCGTTCAGATTGTCGTATACTAGGCTGTAGCCCAGCGAAGAGGTGGTGCGGTTGCCGATCGCGTCGCACAAATAGCGGCCTGCCAAGATCGGGTCGCAGTGCGTTGCACCCGAGGCGTCCAGCGTGCCGTCGGGATTATAGGCGGTATAGTAAGTCGACTTGTCGAGTGACACATTGTCGATGCTCAGCCCGTACCGCAGCGCCATCGACCAGAATTCGGTCAACGGCACGCCCGCGCGGACCTGGAATCCGGTGGTAACCTCGTCATAGGTCGTATGACGATCGGTGTTCACATAGTTGAATGAATTATAGTCACGCCGGAACACGTCCACGCCGAGCGCGATATTGTGATCGAACAGATAGGGCTCGGTGAAGCCCAGATTGACCGAGCGATTGTAGATCGACCAATCGACGCCCGCCCGGACCTCCTGGCCTTTACCCATCAGGTTGGCCTGCTCGATCTGGGCGCTGACGATGAATTTCTCGAGGCTCGAATAACCCGCCGACACTTGCAGCGAACCGGTGGATTTCTCTTCGAGATTGGTCTCGAGGATCACGCGGTCCGGCGCCGAACCCTGCTTCTGCTCGACTTCGAGTTTGTCCTGGAAATAGCCGAGGCTCTGAATACGGTCGCGTGAACGCTTGACGCGGAAGCCGTTGAAGGCGTCACCCTCGGCCAGGCGGAATTCGCGGCGGACCACCTTGTCGCGGGTGATGGTGTTGCCGTTGATATTGACCCCCTCCACATAGACGCGCGGTGCGTCCTTGAGGGTGAAGGTGATGTTCATCACCCTCTTTTCCTTGTCCGCATCGTAATGCGGATCGGTTTCGGCGAAGGCGTAACCGAGCGTGCCGGCGGTCTCGTTGAGCACATCGAGCGTGTCCTCGACGGTCTTGGCATTATACCATTGGCCAGCCTTGATCCTGACGAGGTATTTAAGCGCCTCGGGCCGCAAGTCTCGGATCGCGCTCTCGATCTTAGGCTCGCCAAACTTGTAGCGGGCCCCTTCGTCAACCACGTACGTGATGATGAAATCGCGCTTGTCGGGCGTGAGCTCCGCCACCGCGGACACGACATGGAAGTCGGCATAACCCTGGGTCAGGTAGAATTGCCGGAGCTTTTGCTGGTCGTAGGCCAGGCGATCGGGATCGTAGCTGGTGCCTTGCGAGAAGACATGGAGCAGGCTCGCGGTCTTGGTCGCCATTTCGGCGCGCAGGCGGCTGTCCTTGAAATGCTCGTTGCCGATAATGTTGATGCGGCGGACGCGCGACTTGGCGCCCTCATGGATCTCGAACACCACGTCCACGCGATTCTGGTCGAGCGACACCATCTTGGGCTCGACCGTGGCGGCGTAGCGACCCTGGCGCTTATAGAGCTCGATGATGCGGTTGACATCGGCGCGCGCCTTGGAGCGCGTGAAGATCTGGCGCGGCGCCAGCTTGATTTCGGGCCGGATCTTCTCTTCCTTGATCCGCTTATTGCCCTCCAGCACGATCCGGTTGATCACCGGATTTTCGCGGACGTGGATAACCAGATCGCCAGTATCGGTGCCCGAAAAATACGCATCGGCGAACAATTCGGAGCCGTAGAGATCCTTGATGGCCTGATCGAGATCGGCGTTGGTGTAGGTGTCGCCCGCGTGCAGCCTGATATAGGAACGGACCGTATCCGCCTCGAGGCGCTGATTACCGGTTACGTCGATCGAGCGGATCAGCTTCGGTGGTTGCGGCGCGGGGGCTACGGGCGCGGGAGCCGCCTCCGTCGGCGCCGCCGGCGTCTGCGCAGCCACGGGCATGCCCGCAAGCGCGGTACCGATCAATAATGCTCGCGCCAGTCGGCAGGATGCACGTCGCCCGTCACTGGTCATGAATTCCGTCACGCAACCCCGCCCTTCACCTTAGGATCTGCTTTGAAGCCGGGGCCTTCTGGCCGGCGGGTTACGCCCTGCCCTATCCCCGTCAGCCGATCAAGCCGGCAAGCTTCGTCCAGAGGCCGAAGGAGCCAAGATCGTTGACGGTTACGAACAGCATGAATCCCAACAACAAAGCAAGTCCCGACCTAAATGCCCATTCCTGAGCCTGGACAGGCAATGGCCGGCGGCGAACTCCCTCGATGAGATAGAAAAAGAGGTGACCGCCATCCAGAAGCGGGATTGGCAGAAGGTTGATGAAGCCCAGATTAATCGAAATGAGCGCCATGAAACGGAAAAAGGGCAGCCACCCGATCGTTACGGCGGTCCCCGAAAACTGTGCGATCTTGAGCGGACCGCCCAGCTCCTTCGCCGAACGCTGCCCACCCAATATCTGGCCGATCACGTCGGTGATGGTACGCACTGTGTGGCCGGTCTCGCGGAACGCCTCGCCGACGACACGGATCGGGCCAGGATGCGTATTGACCTCAGAAGCGGCGATGACGCCAAGCAGACCCAGTTCGAACTTGTTGCCCGCGGGATCGATTGCCTCTCTGGCCTTGGGCGTGACCGGTACCGTCAGCCTCTCGCCATGACGGTCGATCAGAAGATCGAGATGCATGTGCGGGCGCAGTGCGATCATTTGCGCCATGTCCTCAAAGCGCGTGACCGAACGGCCCGCTACCGCAAGCACGCGATCACCGGACTGCAGCCCCGCTTCCGCTGCGGCGGTACCCGGCATGACTTGACCGATCATGGTCGGCGTCTGGGGCACCCCCATCACGCTGAAATAGACGACGAAGATCATGATCGCGGCGATGAAGTTTGTGACCGGGCCCGCCAAGACGATCAGGAAGCGCTGCCAGACCGGCCTGCCCTGCAACGTTTTGGCCCGTTCCTCAGGCGGCAGCGCGTTCCAGGACGGATCGGGTTCGCTTGCGGGGCCCATGTCGCCACGAAACTTGACATAGCCGCCGATCGGCAGCGCCGACACTTTCCAGCGCGTACCGCGTCGGTCGGTCCAGCCGAACAGCTCACGCCCCATGCCAATCGAGAACATGTCGGCCTGTGCGCCGAAAATCCGCCCCGCGAGATAGTGTCCGAGCTCGTGCACGAACACCAGTGGGCCGATCACCGCTATGAAACCGAGCACAGTCACTAGGGTCGATAGCAGATTGCTCATGCCGCGCGCCGCTCCAACGTCTGCGCCGCCACCCGGCGAGTCTCCGCGTCCAACATCAAAGCCTCGTCGATCGTCTCGGGCGAACGCGGTTCGTAGCGCGAAAGGACTTTATCGACGATCGACGCAATGTCTAGGAAGCCGATCCGTCCCCCCAGGAAGGCCGCGACCGCTTCCTCGTTGGCAGCGTTGAGCACGCCCGGGCGCGATCCACCGGCTGCCAACGCCTGCAATGCGAGCGCAAGCGCAGGGAAACGGTCCAGATCGGGCTCCTCAAAGTCGAGCCGGCCGATCCTCGCCAGGTCGAGAGGCTCGCACGGTGTCTTCATCCGCTGCGGCCATGCCAGTGTATGCGCGATCGGGGTGCGCATATCGGCCGGCCCCAATTGGGCCAGCATCGAACCGTCCACATATTCCACCAGCGAATGAACCACCGATTGGGGGTGAACCAGCACCGACAGCTTTTCATTCCCGACCGGGAAGAGATGATGGGCTTCGATCAGTTCGAGCCCCTTGTTCATCAAGGTCGCCGAATCGACCGAAATCTTGGCACCCATCGACCAATTGGGGTGCTTGACCGCCTGGGCGGGCGTGACCCGCGCCATCTCGTCACGGCTCAGCGTCCGGAATGGCCCTCCGCTCGCGGTGAGGATGATGCGCCGGACCCGCGATGGATCGTCATGCGGAAAGCATTGGAAGACCGCGTTATGCTCGGAATCGACCGGCAGCAGCGTCGCCCCGGCGCGATGCGCCGCAAGCGTCATCAGGCCGCCCGCCAGCACCAGCGATTCCTTGTTCGCGAGCGCGATCGTCTTGCCCTGCCTCAGCGCGGACATGACCGGCTTGAGACCGGCCGTGCCGACAATCGCCGCCATCGTCCAATCCGCGCCTATTGCGGCAGCCTCGCAGATCGCGTCGGGCCCCGCGGCAGCCTGGATATTCGTCCCGGCGAGGGCCTCCTTGAGCGCGGGATAGAGGCGTTCATCGCCGATTACCGCATGGCGCGCGCGCGTTCGACGCGCCGCGGCGGCCAGCCCTTCGACGTCACTATGCGCGGTAAGCGCGATCATTTCGAACGCATCACCCTCGCGCTCGATCAAATCGAGCGTCGAGCGTCCGATCGATCCGGTCGCACCAAGAATGGAAACGCTACGCGCCATCAAAGGCTGCCATTCGCCACGAGGCCCGCAACCACGATCGCAACCGGCAGCATGCCGTCGATCCGATCGAGCAATCCGCCATGGCCGGGCAAGATCTTGCCCGAATCCTTGACCCCGACATGCCGCTTCATCCCGCTTTCGACGAGATCGCCGATCTGGGCAACGATCGCGAGCAAGGGCGCGATCCACATGCTGCGCGTCGGCAGGTGGCCGAGTTTGGCAATCACCGCACCGGCAATGCCGGCCGCGACCATACCCCCGATCAGGCCCGCCCAGGTCTTGTTCGGGCTGATGGCGGGGGCGAGCCTGGGACCGCCGATCGCGCGGCCGGCGAAATAGGCGCCAATGTCGGTTGCCCACACGATCGCCAGCGTCCACAGCGCGAGCGCGAAACCCAATGGTTGATTGCGCAGGAACAGGATAGCGATCGCCGCAGTGCCGATATAGCCGACGCCGACGGCGGTCAGCGCGGCCTTCGGAAACATCGCCATCGCGATCGCGGCAATGAGCAGAAGGGCCAGCGTGGTGCGATCCGTGCCCCAAAGCATCGGCAAGGCGTAGCTCATCCCCACCAGCAGCACGAGCAGGCCGATACCGAGCCGCGCCCGGTGCGCACGTACAAGGCCCGCCCATTCGATCAGCGCGATGCACGCGACGATCGTCAGCAAGGCCCAAAGGACGACCCCGCCCAGCCACAACACGCCGATCGCCACCGCGGCGAGCAAGGCGCCGATCAAGCTTCGCGTCGCGAGGTCCGATCGGGGGTTAGCGTCCGCCATAGCGCCGCTCGCGCCGGCCAAAGCTCGCAATCGCCTCCTCGAGACTCGCCCGGTCGAAATCGGGCCAGAGCGTGTCGACGAAGAGCAACTCGGCATAAGCCGCCTGCCATAACAGGAAATTGGAGAGCCTCTGCTCGCCCGAAGTGCGGATGACCAGATCGAGTGGCGGCAGCGTCCCGGTGTCGAGGCGCGCCTCGATCATGGACGGATCGATCGCCGCCGGATCGAGCGTGCCGTCCTTGGCTTCGGCGGCAAGCGCGCGGGCCGCCCGCACGATCTCGTCCTGCGCGCCATAATTGAGCGCGAGCCCCAAAGTCAGGCCACGATTCTTGGCGAGCGTCTCCCGCGCCGCATCGAGATCGGCGACGATATCGGCATCGAGCGCGCGCCAGTCGCCGATCAGTTCCAGTCGAACCTCGTTTCGATCGAGCTCGGCGATTTCGCGGCGCAGATAGAAACGCAGCAACCCCATCAGATCGGCAATCTCGGCCGCGGGACGCCGCCAATTCTCCGACGAGAAAGCGTACAGCGTCAGGGCCTGGATCCCGAGCTCGCCCGCCGCCTTGATCGTGCGCCGAACCGCCTCCATGCCCGCGCGATGGCCGGCGACACGCGGCAGCAGCCGTTTCTTCGCCCAGCGGCCATTGCCGTCCATGATGATCGCGACATGCCGGGGGACGGCAAGCCCGTCCCCGCTATTTTCGATCGGCGAGGCCGACGCGGAGCTCACTTGCCCAGGATTTCCTTTTCCTTCGCCGCAGCGGCCGCGTCGATATCCGCGATGGTGGCGTCGGTCAGCTTCTGAACCTCGGTCTCGCTGCGCTTGCGCTCGTCCTCGCTAATCTCGCCCTTCTTCTCGTCGGCCTTGAGATTGTCCATGCCGTCGCGGCGCACGTTGCGCGCGGCGATGCGTGCTTTCTCCGCATATTGGCTGGCAAGCTTGGCGAGCTCCTTACGGCGCTCCTCGGTCAGATCGGGGATCGGAATGCGCAAGGTCTGCCCGTCGACGATCGGGTTCAGGCCAAGCCCGGCCGAACGGATCGCCTTGTCGATCGGCCCGACATTGGATTTGTCCCACACCTGCACCGACAGCATGCGCGGCTCGGGCGCGGACACGGTGGCGGCCTGGTTCAAGGGCATGTGGCTGCCATAGACTTCAACCGTAACCGGATCGAGCAAGGTCACTGAGGCGCGGCCGGTCCGCAGCCCCTGCAGATCGTGTTTCAGCGCTTCCACCGCGCCATGCATCCGGCGCTCGAGATCGGCCTTGTTATAGGCGGCCATGGGTCACTCCCCTGAATTGCGGACGATCGTCGCCGTCCCTTGGCCCGCAAGCACCTTGGCAAGATTGCCCTGCTCGCGGATGTTGAACACAACGATCGGAATAGCATTGTCGCGGCAAAGCGCCACTGCGCTTGCGTCCATAACCTTTAGATTATCCGACAACACCCTGTCGTAAGTTACGGTTTCATATCGTTTTGCGGTCGCCACCTTTTTGGGGTCGGCGTCATAGACGCCATCGACCGACGTGCCCTTGAGCAAAGCGTCGCAACCCAGTTCGGCGGCGCGCAGCGCGGCGCCCGTATCGGTGGTGAAAAACGGGCTGCCGACGCCGGCGGCGAAGATCACCACGCGGCCTTTTTCAAGGTGACGCTCGGCGCGGCGACGGATGAATGGCTCGCACACCGACGACATGGGGATGGCCGACTGGACGCGCGTTTCGACGCCGATCTGTTCGAGGGCATTTTGCACCGCGAGCGCGTTCATCACGGTCGCGAGCATGCCCATATAATCGGCGGTCGCGCGTTCGATGCCCTTGGCTGCGGCGGAGAGGCCGCGGAAGATATTGCCGCCGCCGACCACCACGCACAATTCGAAGCCAGCTTGGCGCGCGGCCGCAATTTCGCCCGCGACGCGCGACGTCATGGCCGGGTCGATCGCGAGTCCCTCCCCGCCCATCAGCACCTCACCCGAAAGTTTGAGCAGGATGCGTTTGAAGGGCGGCTGCGACATGCGCTTGGAAAATCCGTTCAAAAAAGGAAACGGCGCCCACCTTAGAGGTGCGCGCCGCTCCTGAAAACCCTCCGGGACCGGAGGGCGTCACATTGTTAAATGCCGGCTGCAGCCGCGACTTCGGCGGCGAAGTCGCTGGTCTGCTTCTCGATGCCCTCGCCGAGCTGGAAACGGACATAGTCCACCAGCGCAATCGAACCGCCGGCATCCTTGGCGGCCGCGGCGATGACGTCCTTGATCGGCGTCTTGTTGTCCATGACGAAGATCTGCGAGGTCAGCGCATTCTCCTTGCGGAACTTGGCGATCGCACCTTCCACCATCTTCTCGATGATGTTCTGGGGCTTGCCCGATTCCGCGGCCTTTTCCATCGCGATCGCCCGCTCGCGATCGACCATGGCTTCGTCAAGGCCTTCTTCATGCAGCGCGAGCGGGCTGGCGGCCGCGATATGCATCGCGAGGCTCTTGCCCAGCGCCTCGATCTTGTCGACCGGGGCCGAGCCTTCGAGTGCGACCAGAACGCCGATCTTGCCGATGCCGGGGCCGGCAGCGCTATGGACGTACGAGACGACCGCTCCCTCGTTGACCGACACCGTCTTCGCACGACGCAGCTGCTGATTCTCGCCGATCGTGGCGATGTTCGAAGTGAGCTTCTCGGCAACCGTGCCGCCACCCGGATAAGTCGCTGCGGCGAGCGCGTCGATGCTGTCGCCGGTTTCAAGCGCGAGCTTGGAGACGGTGCGGACGAAATCCTGGAACTGTTCGTTCTTGGCGACGAAGTCGGTCTCGGAATTGACCTCGACCGCAGCACCCTTCTTGCCCTCGACCGCGACGCCGACGAGGCCTTCGGCCGCGGTACGGCCCGACTTCTTGGCGGCGGTAGCGAGGCCCTTCGTGCGCAGCCAATCGATGGAGGCCTCCATGTCGCCGCCATTCTCGGTCAGCGCCTTCTTGCAATCCATCATGCCGGCGCCCGAGCGCTCGCGCAGGTCCTTCACGGCAGCAGCGGTGATCTCCGCCATATTAAAGTCCTTTCAGATGCAAAGGTGCGTCACCCAGCCAACGCCGGGGTCTCGTGAGGCGGGCGATGCCCGCCGCCTCCAGAGATCCCAGCGACGCTGGGATGACGAAGATATGTTACGCCAGCGCTTCTTCGGCCGGCGGAGCTTCGGCGGCGCCGATATCCTCGCCCGACGCGGCACGGCCCTGCGCGTTACCGCGCGTGGCGGCGGTCGCGATCAGGTCGCAATAAAGACGGATCGCGCGGCTGGCGTCGTCATTGGCCGGGATTGGGAAAGCGATGCCGTCCGGGCTGACGTTCGAATCGAGGATCGCGACGACCGGAATGCCGAGCGTATTGGCTTCCTTGATCGCCAGTTCTTCCTTGTTCGCATCGATCACGAACATCACGTCGGGAATGCCGCCCATGTCGCGGATGCCGCCGAGCGACTGCTCAAGCTTGTCGCGCTCACGGGTGAGCTGCAGCACTTCCTTCTTGGTGAGGCCGTGCGTGTCGCCCGAAAGCTGCTCTTCGAGGCTCTTGAAGCGCTTGATCGAACCCGAAATCGTCTTCCAGTTGGTGAGCATGCCGCCCAGCCAGCGATGATTGACGAAATGCTGACCCGACTGACGCGCGGCATCGGCGATCGGCTCCTGCGCTTGACGCTTGGTGCCGACGAACAGCACCTTGCCGCCGGCGGCGACGCTCGAGCTGATGAAGTCGAGTGCGCGCGCGAACAGCGGCACGGTCTGCGACAGGTCGATGATGTGAACGCCGTTGCGATCGCCGAAGATGTAAGGCTTCATCTTCGGATTCCAGCGATGTGTCTGGTGACCGAAATGCGCGCCCGCATCGAGCAACGCCTGCATGGAAACGGACGGTGCCGCCATGGTATTTCTCCTAACCCGGTTGGACCTCTGCAGGGCAGGAACCGCGAATTGCTCCGCAGCACCGGTATGGATGCCCTGCATGTGGAATGGCCGCGCACTTAGTGCCGGACGGCCCCGGATGCAACCCGGAAAAGACTGCAAAATGCCGCTTGACGCCAGAACAAACAGGGAACATACGGAACCGCCTCGTTACAACCATTGTTACGACCGCACCCAAGGGACGGCCGGACGAGCCGGAGATGTTCGATGATGCAGACTGTTGCCGTTATTGTTTCTTCGCTGCTCGCGATGGGCGCGCTTGCGCTGATCGCCAGCCTGCTTGTCCGCGATTGGCGGCTGGTGATGCGGGCGCTCCGCAACAGCCGCCAATTCCATCCGCTGCCGCTACCGGTTCAGCCGCGCATCGCTTTGCACGATCGCCGGGCGCGAGTGATCAGCGTCCGTTCGCAATCTTCTCCGCAGCGCGCCGCCGCTTGACCTTGGCGTAGCTGCGCACCGCGAATGGGATCGCGGCGGCATATAAGATCACGAGCAGGCCAAGCGTCGCCCATGGTGCTGTCGCCAGAGCCGCCCCTACCAGCGCGATGAGAACCAGCGCTGGCAACCGGAATTCGCGGCGCAGCCGGAACGAGCCCCAGCCGTAGGTCGCGAAGTCCGAAATCATCAGGAAGGCCGAAAACAAGGTCCAGGGCGCGACCACGTAGGTCCGCGCAAAGATATGCTGGAAGACCGGCAAATCGGCATCGCCCAGCGCCATCCACAAGATCAGCGGCAACAGCGCCATTCCAGCGCCCGCAGGTGCGGGTACTCCCGTCAGGAAGCCGGCCGATTTACGCGGCTGCTCTTCGACATCGATCTGCGAATTGAACCTGGCAAGGCGAAGCGCGCAGCACACCGCATGCGCCAGCGCGATCACCCAGCCATATTTGGGAATATATTGCAGCGTCCACAGGAACAGGATCACCGCGGGCGACACGCCGAAAGCAATCACGTCGGAGAGCGAATCGAGCTCCGCACCAAAGCGGCTCTCGGCCTTGAGCAGCCGCGCGACACGCCCGTCCAGCCCGTCGAGTATGCCGGCGACCACGATCGCGCCGACCGCCTTTTCCCATTCGCCCGCGATCGCGAATCGGATTCCGGTCAGCCCGAAACACAATGCGAGCGCAGTCACCGCATTGGGCGTCACCGCGCGGAGCGGGATGCCGCGCCGCGTTCCGCGAGGGCGGATCAAATGTCGCGCCTCATTGGGCGAGGCCGCTCGCGGGCTCGGCATCGCCGATCCGGGCGATGATCGTCTCGCCTGCGATCGCGCGCTGGCCAAGCGCGACCTTGGGCGCGGTGCCCGCGGGCAGATAAACGTCGACGCGGCTCCCGAACCGGATCAGGCCGACCCGCGTACCGACCGCGACCGTGTCGCCATTCTTGACGAACGGGACGATCCGGCGCGCGACGAGGCCTGCAATCTGGGTGAAGCCGATCTGGGTTCCGTCCTGACCGGTCATCAGGAAATGCTGGCGCTCATTCTCCTCGCTCGCCTTGTCCAGGCTCGCGTTGAGAAATTTGCCCGCAATATAGACCACGCGGCTGATCGTCCCCGAGATCGGCGCGCGATTGATGTGGACGTCGAACACGCTCATGAAGATCGAGACGCGCATGCACGGGCCGGGTGGCAGGCCGCCTTCCCCGCTGAGCTCAAATGGCGGCTCGACCTCCTGGATCAAGGTCACGAGCCCATCGGCCGGCGAGACAATCAGCCCCTGCCCTTGCGGCACGCTGCGGATCGGATCGCGGAAGAAAGCGGCGGTCCAGGCGGTCACGCCGACCATCAGCCAGTCGACTATATGTGCATGGAGAAGGAAAAGCACGGCGGTGATGCCGGCGGCGATGACCACGAATTTCCGCCCTTCGGGATGCACCGCGGGGAAGCGCCACTGGACGGTCGGGGTCGTTCCGGGTCTGTTTTCGATCGAACTCATGGGCGCGCCTTCTAGTGTGTGATCGTCGTCGGTGGAAGCGCCCCCGCTTCGATCGATCAGGTTTAATCAGGCTCAACATTTGATTGGAGGGCTCAACGCCCGACAATCCTTGTGCGCTCCTGCGCACGCCCCTAGAGGCGCTCGCAAACCTCTTTCCCTATCATCACAGGAACAGCACATGGCGAAGATCAAGGTGAAAACCCCGGTCGTCGAAATCGACGGCGACGAGATGACCCGCATCATCTGGGAATGGATCCGCGAGCGCCTGATCAAGCCTTATCTCGACATCGATCTCGAATATTATGACCTTTCGGTCGAGAAACGGGACGAGACCAACGACCAGATCACGATCGACAGCGCCAACGCGATCAAGAAATATGGCGTCGGCGTGAAGTGCGCGACGATCACGCCCGACGAGGCGCGAGTCGAGGAATTCAACCTCAAGAAGATGTGGAAGTCGCCTAACGGCACGATCCGCAACATCCTGGGCGGCGTCGTCTTCCGCGAACCGATCGTGATCCAGAACGTGCCGCGCCTGATCCCGGGCTGGACCAAGCCGATCGTGGTCGGCCGTCATGCCTTTGGCGACCAGTATAAGGCGACCGACTTCAAGGTGCCCGGCAAGGGCAAGCTCACCATGAAATGGCAGGGCGAGGACGGCCAGGTTATCGAGGAGGAGGTGTTCGACTTCCCGAGCGCTGGCGTCGCGATGGGCATGTACAATCTCGACGAGTCGATCCGCGATTTCGCGCGCGCCAGCATGAACTACGGCCTCGGCCGTAAATGGCCGGTCTATCTGTCGACCAAGAACACGATCCTGAAGGCCTATGACGGGCGCTTCAAGGACATCTTCGCCGACGTTTTCGAGAGCGAATTCAAGGACCAGTTCAAGGAAGCGGGCATCGTTTATGAGCACCGCCTGATCGACGACATGGTCGCGTCCGCGCTCAAATGGCACGGTGAGTTCGTCTGGGCCTGCAAGAATTATGACGGCGACGTACAGTCGGATCAGGTTGCGCAGGGCTTCGGCAGCCTCGGACTGATGACGTCGGTGCTGATGACGCCCGACGGCAAGACGATCGAGGCGGAAGCCGCGCACGGCACCGTCACCCGCCATTACCGCATGCATCAGCAGGGCAAGGCGACCTCCACTAACCCGATCGCCTCGATCTTCGCCTGGACCGGCGGACTCAAGTTCCGTGGGCGTTTCGACGGTACGCCCGACGTGACCCGCTTTGCCGAGGATCTGGAAAGGGTCTGCATCGAGACGGTCGAGAGCGGCGCGATGACCAAGGATCTGGCCCTGCTGGTCGGCCCCGATCAGGCGTGGATGACCACCGAGCAATTCTTCGAGGCCGTCCGCCTCAACCTCGAGAAGAAGATGGCGACCTGGGCGTAAGCCTGTGAGCCGTTCGTGCTGAGCTTGCCGAAGCACTGCCCTTTTTCCTCTTGAGAAGGACAGGCAGATCTTCGGCTCGCTCAGCGCGGATGGCAGCCAGGTCAGGCCCTGGGCGAGCGGATATGCTCGCGCCGGACGCCTAGCCCCAGGATCCGCGCCGGAATGCGCTGGAGCAGCGGCACCGCGCTTACAAGCTTCGGCAGAAAACCCGGTTTGGGCGTCTGGCTGCGGAAGGCCGCGCCGATCACGCGTTCATGCACCGTGCGCTGGAGGCCCTGGATCACCCGGACCGGCAGCATCCGCCTCTTCTGCACGCGCGGCGTCAGCCGATCCAGATCCTCGCCTCGCGCCATCGGCCCCGCCAATATGTTCGCGGCCGCGACCGCATCCTGGATCGCGAGATTGATCCCCACCCCGCCGACCGGCGACATTGCGTGCGCGGCGTCGCCGATCGCGAGCAGGCCGGGCCTATGCCAGCGCGTCAGCCGGTCGAGCGCCACGCTCAGCAATTTGATCTCGTCGAACGAGGCGACCCCGCCGATCCTGTCCGCCAGTGGCGGCGCGACCGCGGCCACCTCTTCGCGGAAGCGCGCAATCCCCTGCGCCTGGATCGCCTGCGCTCCGCCTTTGGAGATGACCCGGGCGCACTGATAATAGTCGCCACGATCGATCAGCACGACCATCTGGCCGTGATCGATATAGCCTTGCGTGCGATTTTCCAGCGTGCGGTCCTTGGGCACACGGAACCAGAAGACATCGATCGGCGCACCCAGATCGTAGAGCGGCAGCTGGGCAGCCGCGCGCAGCACGGAGCCGCGGCCATCGGCGGCGATCACCAGTTTCGCCCTTATCGTATCGCCATCGCGCGTGCGGATCCCGACGACGCGACCATCTTCCCGCAGCAGGTCGATCGCCTCGCTTTCCATCCGCAGCATGAAGGCGGGCAATTTCCGCGCCTGTTCGGACAGGAAATCCAGGAATTCCCATTGCGGCATCAGCGCGGTGAAGTTTCCGGGCGGCGGCAGGTGCGTGAAATCGGCGAACCTAATCTCTTCCCCGCCCACGATGCCGCCGACATGGGTAACCTTGTCGTGCGGGCGCCTGAGGAGGTCATCGAGCAACCCGAGTTCGTCGAACAGGTCCAGCGTCGAGGGATGAACCGTGTCGCCGCGGAAATCGCGCAGGAAGTCGCTATGCTTCTCCAGCACGATCGTCTTCACTCCGGCACGTGCGAACAGATAACCGCACATCATGCCGGCGGGCCCGCCGCCAACAACGCATAAAGCGGTCTCGCTGTCGCTCATCGGGTCTCTCCTCTCGCTAATTGTCTAGCCTTCCAGCTTCAGCCGCGCAAAAACCGCTTCATGCCGCTACCGGTCGAATCCACAGGTTTCAGCGACGCGCTGGTTATTCTCGGCGCGGCTGGGATCGTCATTCCGGCGTTCGCTCGGCTGCGCATAAACCCCGTCATCGGCTTCATCCTGGTCGGCATCGCGGTCGGCCCGGCGGGGCTCGGCCGGTTTGTAAGCCAGGCGCCCTGGCTCTTCTACGCGACAATAACCGACAGGCATGCGATCGAGCCCTTTGCCGAACTCGGCATCGTGTTGCTGCTCTTCTCGATCGGCCTGGAATTGTCCTTCGGGCGCCTGTGGGCGATGCGGCGGGACGTGTTCGGGTTGGGCGCAGCCGAGCTGATCGGTTGTGCATCGCTGCTCGGGGCCGGATTTCTCATGTTCGGCGAAAGCCCCACAACCGCCTTCGGGCTCGGCATCGCGCTCGCTTTGTCCTCAACTGCCCTGGTGCTGCCGATCGCGGGCACCAGTGGTCCGGTCGGTGAGCGTGCCTTCGCGATGTTGCTGTTCGAGGATCTCGCGCTAGTGCCGATCATCTTCGCGCTGGGTGCGCTCGCGCCCCATGGCGGCGACGCCTCCGGCCTGTTCAGGACGCTCGCGATCGGCGCCGCCACGATCGGCGGCATGCTGATCGTGGGACGGTTCGCGCTGCCGCGCCTGTTCGCGCAGGCCGCGCGTACCAAGAGCCCCGAGCTGTTCCTCGCGGTGAGCCTGCTGGTGGTCATCCTGGCCAGCGTCGCCACCGCGGCTGCGGGCCTGTCGCCGATCGTCGGTGCGCTGATTGCAGGCATCCTGATCGCGGAGACCGATTACCATAGCGAAGTCGAGCTGATGACCGCGCCCTTCAGGGGGCTCGCACTTGGCGTCTTCCTGATCACGGTCGGCATGTCGCTTGATTTGACGGTGATCGCCGCGCGCTGGCTCGACCTGCTGCTCGCGGTGCTGGGCGTAATCGTCGCGAAGGCGCTCGTGACCGGGCTATTGCTTCGCGTCGGCGGCGCCAAGCGCAGCGTCAGCCTGGAAACCGGGCTGCTGATGTCCGCGCCCGCGGAAACCACGCTGATCGTGCTCGGCACCGCCGCCGGCGCCGGACTGATCGCGCGCAATACGGCCTCTTTCTGGCAGATCGTGACTGCGATCGGCCTGACCGTGACGCCCTTGCTCGCCGAAATCGGCAATCGCCTTGCCAAAGGGATCGAGCGGCGGGGTCCATCGGACGGGCTCCCGCTTCCGCATCCGGAAGGCAAAGCGCGCGTGCTGGTAATCGGCTTCGGGCGCGTCGGGCGGCTGGTGGCGCAGATGCTGGAGGCGCACAAACGCCCCTATCTTGCGATCGACGCGGATGCCGACACGATCCGGGCGGCACGTGAGCGCGGCTATAATGCGACCTTCGGCGATATTGTCCGCCCCGGCATGATCGAACTGCTGCAGGTCGAGAAAGCCAGCGCGATCGTGCTGACGATGGACGACCCGGTTCAAGTCGTGCGGCTGACGAGGTCGCTCCGGGATAGATTTCCAGATCTCGCGATCATTGCCCGGGCGCGCGATCCCAATCATGCCGCCCAACTCTATCGGGCCGGGGCGACCGACGCAGTGCCAGAAACGGTCGAATCCTCGCTTCAACTGTCCGAGGCCGTCCTGGTCGATCTGGGGCTGGCGATGGGCCCGGTCATCGCCTCGATCCACGACAAGCGCGCCCAGCTGCGCGCGAAGATCATGGAGATGGCCCAAATGTCCCGCGAGCCGCCACTCCGACGGCGGCAGCTCGGGGACGTGGAGGGTGAAGCTTAGGCTACATCGTCATCCCAGCGAAAGCTGGGATCTCAGGAGATGAAGATCGCCGTCTATCTCACGAGTCCCCCAGCTTTCGCTGGGGTGACGGTCTATGAGCTGGGGTGACGGCTTAATCAGACCCGCGTCGCGTGCACCGTGGCAGCGGCCGTCATCACCGCGCCGATCCTGGCTGCAGCTTGGATCACGTCGGCAGGGACGCCATGGCCCTTCAGCACCTTCTCATGGCTGTCGATGCACATGCCGCAGCCATTCTGGGCCGAGACGGCCAGGCAGAAGAGCTCGAAATCGGCCTTGTCGATGCCTGGGGAGCCGATCACGTTCATGCGCAGCTTCGCAGGCAAGGTGCCATATTCCTTGTTCGAGGCGAGGTGGGTGAAGCGGTAATAGACGTTATTCATCGCCATCACCGCCGCTGCCGCACGCGCGGCATTGGCTGCCTCGGGCGAAAGCTTGGGCGCGCATTCCGCCTCGGCCGCCTCGACCAGCGGTTTGTAGCCCGAGCCATGCGCAGTGGTGAGCAGCAGCCCATATTTGCGCTGGTCGTTCAGCGTCTGGTCGCCGGCCAATGAGTTGAGGTTGAGGCGGATGTCCTTGGCATAATCGGGCAAGGCTTCCGCGAATTCACGCAGGGACATGAATCAAACTCCTGAGACTAGATATGAAAGGGGCGCGAGCGGCGGCCTGCCACCCGCGCCCCATTCGTGTTCCTCGGTAAAAGGATCAGGCGGCGGGCTTCAGCACCTCTTCGCCCTGGTGCCAGTTGCATGGGCAAAGCTCGTCCGTCTGGAGCGCGTCGAGCACGCGGATCGCCTCCGCCGGGTTGCGGCCCTGGTTGAGGCCGTTGACGGTCACATGCTGAATCACATTGTGCGGATCGACGATGAAGGTGGCTCGGAGCGCAACGCCCGCTTCCTCGTGAACGATGCCGAGCGCGTTCGCGAGTTCCTTCTTGTTGTCCGCGATCCATGGGAAATCGCAGTTCGCGAGACGCTCGTCCGACTTGCGCCAGGCGAAGTGGACGAAATCGGTGTCGGTCGAGGCGCCGATCAGCACGGCGTCACGGTCAGCTAGATCACCCTTCAGTTCCCCATAGCCGATGATCTCGGTCGGGCAGATGAAAGTGAAATCCTTCGGCCAAAAGAAGACCACCTTCCACTTGCCACCGGTATCGCCAGTATCGATCGTTTCGCCGGCCGGCAGAGCCGACACACCCTGCTGGACGGGAAGCGTGAGCGCGGGGAATTTGTCACCAACGGTGAGCATGAGCGTATCTCCTAAAGGGATGACGAAACTGTCAGATGGGCATGTGGCCCTCTCGCAATCGCGAAGCAAATTGATTATTTGTGCGCTATTGATCGATTGGAGCGATAAATGGCGGTCTACCTGCCCACCCTCAAGCAACTACAATATCTCGTCGCATTGCGCGACACGGGCCATTTCGGCCGCGCCGCCGAAGCATGTTTCGTCACCCAGTCGACCTTGTCAGCCGGCTTGCGCGAACTCGAATCGCTGCTCGGCCTGATGCTGGTCGAACGCACCCGCCGCGTGGTTCGCTTCACACCGCTCGGCCTCAAGATTGCCGAGAAAGCCGAGCGCGTGTTGCGCGAGGCGGAAGAGCTCGCCGCGCTGGCGCGCTCCGCCGGCAAGCCTTTGTCGGGTGAGATGCGGATGGGCGTGATCCCGACGATCGCGCCATTCCTATTGCCCCGCATCCTCGGCAAGCTTCGCGACTCCTGGCCCGAGCTCAAGCTCTATCTGCGCGAGGAGCCGTCCGCGGCGGCATGCGAATCGCTCCATCGCGGGCACGTGGACTGCGTGCTCCTTGCTCTCCCCTACGCCTGCGGCGATATCGAGCATGAAGATCTATTCGACGACCGGCTGTTCGTGGCGTTCCCGGCCGATCAGGCCGCGAGCATGCCCGATCCGCTGCAGGCCGACGCGATCGACGAGAGCAAATTGTTGCTGCTCGAGGACGGACATTGTCTCAAGGATCATGCCCTCGCCGCCTGCAACCGACCGGAATTGCGCGCGGGCGCCGCGATGATGGGGACGTCGCTCCATACGCTCGTGCAGATGGTCGATAACGGGCTGGGAATGACGATGCTTCCCGAAATGGCTCTGCAGGCCGGCATTCTGGATCACACCAGCGTTATCGCCCGACCGCTCGACGCGCAGCACCCCTCACGGCGGATCGCGCTGGTTTGGCGTAGCGGCAGTCCGCGCGAGAAGGAGTTCCGCTTGTTCGCCAAAGCGCTGCGCGACGCGCATCAGGCCGCACGCTGAGTGCTTTTGCCGCACCTGCGAACAAAGATGGCATTGCTCGTCGGGACGCGCTAGGGGGCGCCTCCATGCGGCCCCGCACCACAGCGCTGATCGTCGCCGCCGGATCCGGCACGCGTGCGGGCGGCGACCTTCCCAAACAATATACGAACATCGCCGGAAGGACGGTGTTGGCGCATGCGATCGACGCGCTCCGCGCGCATCCGGGGATCGAGCAGATTCTGGTCGTGATCGGCGCGGGCCAGGAAAAGCTGTACGCCGATGCGGTCGGTAACCATATCCTGAGCCCGCCCGTCATCGGGGGCGCCACCCGCCGCGAATCGGTCGCCAACGGGCTTGCGGTTACCGCCGGCGAACGTGTGTTGATCCACGACGCCGCCCGTCCCTTCCTTCCGGCAGCGGTGATCGACCGGCTGCTTGCGGCATTGGACGACGCGCCGGGCGCGGTGCCGGTGCTCCCGGTCGCCGACACGCTGGCGGAGTCGGGCGAGACGCTGGGCCCCGCGGTCGCGCGCGACACGCTGGCACGGGTGCAGACGCCGCAAGCCTTCCTTACCGACGCGATCCGGGCCGCCCATGCGGCGTGGGACTCTTCTCGCGAGGCGACCGACGATGCGCAGATCGCTCGCGCGGCAGGGCTTGCCGTAGCGACGGTCGAGGGCTCACCCGCGCTCGACAAGCTCACATACCCCGCCGATTTCGCGGCAGCCGAGCAGCGGCTGGCCGCCCGTATGGTGTCGCGGACGGCACTTGGCTTCGACGTGCATGGCTTCACCGAAGGCGACGGGCTGTGGATCGGCGGTATCCGCCTTCCGCACAGCCGGGCGCTTTTGGGGCATTCGGACGCCGATGTGGGACTGCACGCTTTGACCGATGCCCTGCTAGGCACGATCGGCGACGGCGATATCGGCACGCATTTCCCGCCAAGCGACCCGCAATGGCGTGGCGCCTCCTCGGATCTTTTCTTGATCCACGCGCGCGATTTGATCGCTGCGCGGGGCGGACGGATCGATCATGTCGATTTAACCATTATCTGCGAGGAGCCGAAGGTCGGTCCGCATCGCGCCGCGATCCGGACGCGGGTGGCTGACCTGCTCGGGCTCGCGGAGACGAAGATCAGCATCAAGGCCACCACCACCGAACGTCTGGGGTTTACCGGCCGCCGCGAAGGCGTTGCTGCCCAGGCCGCCGCGACGGTGCGCCTGCCGGAGACCGACCTATGAAGAAGCTTGCTCTAACGCTAATGCTGGCGGCGATGCCCTCCATGGCCCTGGCACAGACCTCGGATTGCATGCCGCAGCGTCAGGCGGCGGCGCTTGTCACCTTTGCACTACCCACGCTCGCCGAGAAACTGGGCAGCCGCTGCAGCGAGGTGCTTCCGCCCACCGCCTATATCGTCGCCAATGGGCCGGCGCTTGCCGATCGCTATGCGCCCGACAGCGCGGCGGCCTGGCCCGAGGCGCGGCGCGCGATCGGCATGATCTTCCAGAAATATCTGGGCCAGCCCATGCCGCCGGACATGAATTCGCAAGGCATCCGCGCACTGGCCGAGCCGCTGCTGGGCGGGCTGCTTGCCAAACAGATCAACCGCGACGACTGCTTCGTCGCGAATGAAGCGATCATGGACGCGCGCAACCTGTCGGGCACCGACGTTGGCCGCCTGGCCGTTCTCGCCATCTCTATCGCCGAGCGCAAAGGCAAAGGCCTCGCCGAAATCCTCAAAATCTGCCGCCTGGAGCCAAACGGCCAGTGAACGACACCCTCCTTCCGCTAGAGCTGGTCACGCTCGCCCGCCGCGTGATCGACGAAAATCGCGCGATCGGCCGCCGTCTTTCGGTCGCCGAAAGCTGCACCGGCGGCCTCGTCAGTGCGGCTTTGACCGAGATTCCGGGCTCGTCGGACGTGTTCGACGCCGGGTTCGTGACCTATTCGAACGAGGCCAAGACCGCGCTGTTGGGCGTTGCGGGCGACGTGATCGATACGTTCGGCGCCGTCAGTCTCGCGACCGCCTGGGCGATGGCGCATGGCGCAGTCGCCAAATCGGGAAGCGACATTGCGGTTGCGATCACGGGGATTGCCGGGCCGAGCGGCGGCAGCGACCGCAAGCCGGTCGGAACGGTGGTGTTCGCGCTGGCTAAGGCGGGCGACGACCCCGAGGACGCGGTCACCGACCAGAAGGAGTTCGGTGATCTCGGACGCGCCGGTATCCGCCTTCAGGCGGCGTTGTGCGCGCTCGAATTGCTGCTGCCCGAGGCGTAAAGCTTTGCGGCGCGTGCCTCGAAGGCGCTGACCATCTTGCGGATCGCGGTGCCGAACATCTGGCCGGCGATCATCTCGAAGATGCGACTCTTGAATTCGAAATCGACGTTGAAGCCGACGAGGCAGCCGCCCTCCCCGTCGGGCTCGAACGTCCAGTCGTTCTTGAGATATTTGAGCGGGCCGTCGAGATAATCGACATGGATCATGCGCGGCCGATCCTTAGTCACGCGGGAGGTGAAGCGCTCCTTGAGCGCCTTGAAGCCGACCACCAGGTCGGCGACCATTTCGGTCTCGCTGTCGGACTTGACTCGCACCGCGGCCACCCAGGGCAGAAATTCCCCGTAGCTGCCGACATCGGCGACAAGATCGAACATCTGCTCCGGCGTGTACGGCAGCCGGCGCGTTTCCTTATGCCGGGGCACGGCCTGCCTTGAGCTGTGCGTCGCGCGCGGCGCGCATCCGTTCGAAATCGTCGCCGGCGTGGTAAGACGAACGCGTGAGCGGGGTCGCCGCGACCAGCAGGAATCCCTTGGCGCGCGCGATCGCGCCGTAAGCGGCGAAGGCTTGCGGGGTCACGAATTCGGCGACCTTGGCATGTTTGGGCGTGGGCTGGAGATATTGGCCCATCGTCAGGAAATCGATGCCGGCGGAGCGCATGTCGTCCATCACCTGATGGACCTCCATCCGTTCCTCGCCCAGGCCGACCATCACGCCCGATTTGGTGAAGATCGACGGGTCCAATTTCTTGACCTGCTCGAGCAGGCGCAGCGACGCATAATAACGCGCGCCGGGCCGGATCGTTGGATAGAGCCTCGGTACGGTTTCGAGATTGTGATTGTAAACGTCGGGTCGCGCCGCGACGATCGCTTCGACCGCGCTGTCCGCCTTATTGCGGAAATCGGGAGTCAATATCTCGATTGTCGTCGTCGGCGTGGTCCGGCGCAGTGCCTCGATCACCTTGACGAACTGGCTGGCACCGCCGTCCTTCAAGTCGTCGCGATCGACCGAGGTCACGACGATATGGGTGAGACCCAGTTCGGCCGCCGCATCCGCCACATGTTGCGGCTCGGTGATGTCCACCGCGCGCGGCATGCCGGTCTTGACGTTGCAGAAGGCGCAGGCGCGCGTGCATGTATCGCCCAGGATCATCACGGTCGCGTGCTTCTTGGTCCAGCACTCGCCGATATTGGGACAGGCCGCCTCCTCGCACACGGTAGCGAGGTTCAGGCGGCGCATCAGCTGGCGCGTCTCGTTGAAGCCGTGACTGGTCGGCGCCTTGACGCGGATCCAGTCGGGTTTGCGCTCGCGGGGAGGACGAATGGGCAGCGGCTCGTTCATGCCCGCCAGATAGCGAGGCGGGGGCGGACTTGCCACCCCTACCCTGATTGCATGCGCCGAAGCCGCGCTTGCACCGCGCGGATCAATCGCTAACGGGAAGCCCATGTCCGACGCAGCATCCGACGAATTCGACCGCCTGATCGCAGGCTATCACCGCTTCCATGACGAGGATTGGTCGCAGCAGCGCGCGCGCTGGGCCGAACTGGCCGAAGGTCAAAATCCCAAGACGCTGGTGATCGCCTGTTCCGACAGCCGGGTTGACCCGACGCGCATCTTCGACGTCTCGCCGGGCGAATTGTTCGTGGTGCGCAATATCGCCAATCTGGTGCCGCCGTTCGAGATGAGCAAAGGCTATCACGGCGTGTCCGCCGCGCTGGAATTCGCAGTCACGCAATTGAACGTGCCGCAGATCATCGTGATGGGGCATGGCGCGTGCGGTGGTGTCAGCGCCTCGCTCAACCATGCCTTCGAAGGCGCGCCCCGCGGACAGGGCGGCTTCATCGCCGAATGGGTGTCGCTGCTCCAGGATGAGCGCGATCGCATCGTCGCCGAACTCGGCCAGGGGCCTGAGGCGGTACGTGCGCTGGAATATGCCTGCGTGCGCGTCAGCCTCGCCAATCTGCGCACGTTTCCCGGCATAATCGAGCGCGAAAGGGAGGGCCGGCTAAAATTGCACGGCGCGCATTTCGCCATCTCGGAAGGCGTACTCTATTTGATGGACGAGACGACCGGCGAGTTCGCGCCGGCGGCCTAGCCTTAGGCCCGCGGTCTGATTGGCATGCTGGTCATCGGAACGGCCACCTCGGAGTCGCGTTCACCTCGGCAAATCGCAATCAAGGAGAGCGATATGTCGGCCAAACCCCTTATCGGGCTGCTGCTCGCGGCAAGCGCGGTGGCGCCCGTCTTCGCGCAGACCCAACCCAATGGCGGCGCCGAAAATACCGGGCGCTCGGCGCAGGAGGAATATCAGCGCGGTTATGCGGCGACCCCGATGCCGCATCAGGACGCGATCAACGCCGCCGGCGCGCCCGGCACTGCGGCGATCAACAATCAGGTCTCGTCGACCACCGCCGCCAACAATGACGCCAATGCCGCGGTCGTCGCGCAATATCAGGAATCGCAGGAGCAATATGCCGCGGATCAGCAAGCTTATATGGACGCGCTGGTGAAGCATGATGCCGCGGTCAATCGCACCGATGCACGCTACGTCCGCCAGCAACATGCTTATGCCGATGCAATGCGCGTGTGGCGTGCGCAGGTCTGGGCATGCAACCACGGCAACAAGCGCGCCTGCAACGCACCGCCGCCTAATCCGGCGTCTTTCTATTAGGCAATTGCGGAGGGGAGCTCGTTACGCTCCCCTTCCCTTTCAGGCGCCGCCGCGGGCACTTTCAGGCAAAGCGGCGAGGATCATCTTCTCCCAGGTCGCGGGATCGCCCGCCTCGGCCATGCGCGCGTCCGGCTCGCGCATCGTGCGCAGCACAGCGACCGCATCATCGACATGATCGCGCCACGCCGCATCGACATCGGCTGCGGCATGCGCCTTGTTTCCGTCGCCATTGACGCTGAGCCTCTGCCCGGCGAGTACCCGCGCAATCCGCTCGACAGCGCCGCCTTTGGATACATTCATGCGCAGGCTTCCTCTTCTAGGGCGTCAACCGCCGAAGAAGGTGCCGGTTTCAGGCGGCCGCGGCAACTGTTGATCGCACCTGCGCGCGATCGCGAAGCAGAAGCGCCTGGGCTGCCCCTTCCAGTTCGGCATGATCGAAACTGGCAAAGCTGCACGGCACGCGCTGCAATTCGCGCACATAGGGTCCGGCGAGCAGGAATTGATCGCGCACGCTCGATTGCCGTAGCACCCTGGCCAACGCATGGGTGAGGCTGCCGGTCAGGATCACCCCGTCCCACGCACCATGGCTCAGCACCATATTGCCGGCAAATTGCCACAGCGCCCGCGCGATCAGATCGAGCGCCTTGATTGCAGCACCATCACGGCTAGTCTCGGCCAGCTTGACCACCTCGACCGAATTCGTGGCACGCGGCTCCATGCGGAGATGCTCCGCACAGGCCAGATAAGTGCGGTGCAAGCCCGCCGCCGACATGAATTGCTCGGCCGTCTGGCAGATGGCGCTGCGTCGCATGATATCGATCACGGGTAGCCAATCGGCCGCGCTCGGCGTGAACGAGCAGTGGCCCGCTTCGGTCGCGAGCACGCTGTAATGGCCGAATTCGTCGCGCTGAATGATCGCGACGCCCAAGCCGCTGCCGATCCCGATGATGCAATAGGTTCCGGGATTCGTCGCCGGACAGATCGTACCCTGATCAGTACGGTCGATCCGCGCGCTGCCCTTGGGCGAGGTCAGCGACCAGGCAATCGCGGCGAAATCGTTGATTAGAACCGGATCGGCCTGCAACATCGACCGCAGGCCGCTCCGCGACACAAACCAGCGGCTGTTGGTGATCGAAATCGTGTCGCCGCGCGGGGCGCCCGAAACGGCAAGGCCACAGCGGCGGGGCAGCGTGCTGAGGCCGCATTCCCGCGCAAACGTGGTCAGCGCACCGGAAATGGTCGACTGGGTCGCGCTTTCATAAGCCTTGATCGTTTCCCGCCGCAGTTCGCCGGCTGAATCGGTCAGGCCAAGGCGAATCATCTGGCGGCCGACATCGCCGACGATGGCAGTGAGGCCTTCCGGCGCCTGCTGTGAGCCGAGCAAGGATGGGGACTGATACATCCCGCGTCTATAAACCCAAATCTCTTACGGTATCGCTAACTCCAATTAATAGCTCAGTTTCTCCGGAAAGCGGCGGCCAGTTCGACATGCGTCGACCAGCGAAATTGACCGACCGGCTTGATCCAGTCGATCCGCCAACCGCCCTCTGCCAGCGTCCGGGCATCGCGCGCGAAGGTGGCCGGATTGCAGGAGACATAGATGATGCGCCCGATGTCGGCACGCGCCAGTGCCGGCACCTGTTCCTTTGCGCCGGCACGCGGCGGGTCGAGAATGACAGCGTCAAACGGCGCCAATTCCTCGTCCGACAAGGGCCTGCGAAACAGATCGCGGTGTTCGACCGCAATCTGACGCCCGGTCCTATTGGCGGCCAGACGCAAGGCCAGCGCGGGGTCGCGCGCGCCCTCGACCGCCAGCACGCGCGCCGTGGCCGATGCCGGAACCGCGAACGTGCCGAGGCCGGCAAAGAGGTCCGCCACCATGCTCGCATCCCCCACTGCTTCGCGCACCGCATCAGTTAGCGCGGCCGCACCATCGGCGGTCGCCTGCAGGAATGCCTTGATCGGCAGGCCGATCGCGAGGCTGTCGATCGTACTGGTGACGGGTTCGGGTTCCCATCGCGGCTCGCTGCCATAGCCTTCGTCGATCGCGAGACGGGCGAGCCGATGGTTCTGCGCGAACTCGGTCAGCGCCTCGTGCGCGGCGAGGCCCTCCACCTCGACCCCGTCGATCGCGATGTCCGCACCCTGATCGGTCCAGGTGAGATGTACGTTGGCGGACTTGCGCGGCCCGAGCATCGTGCCGAGCAGGGTGCGAAGCGGCTCCACCAGAGCGAACAATTCAGGCAGCAGGATGTGGCATTCGCGGATGTCGACGATGTAATGGCTGACCGCCTCGTTGAACCCGAGCACGATCCGCTTGCCGAGCCGTTCGGCGCGAAGCGAGGCGCGGCGGCGGGTGCGCGGCGGCGACAGATGCGGCGTCCGTATTTCGGGTAGATCGAGCTTCTGCGCGGCCAGCGCGGAGCCGATCCGCTCGACCAGATAGGCGGCATAGCTCTCATCATCGATATGCTGGAGCTGGCAGCCGCCGCATTTCGGGAAATGCCGGCATGGCGGGGTGACATGGTGCGGACCGGGAATGATCTCCGCGGCGATATCGACCATGTCGCCAGGCGCGGCCAGCGCGACATGGCGGCCGTCGGCGGTAACGCCGTCGCCGCGAGCGGCGAGCTTGATCACTTCGGAAAGAGTCACAGGCAGGTGGCTATAGCCATTGGCACGCGAGACACCAGATCGTCCGCGATCAGCATCGGCCCGGCCAGACGCGCCGCCGCCGCATGCAGCCAGATACCGGCCTGTGCCGCTTCGAACGGCTCAAGCCCGTTGGCGAGCAGCGCGCCGATCATGCCAGCAAGCACGTCGCCCGTGCCTGCGCTCGCCAGCCAGGACGGCGCGAGTGGTGCGATCGCCGCGCGGCCGTCGGGATGGGCGACGATGCTGTCCGCGCCCTTGAGCAGCACGATCGCGCCCGATTTCCGGGCGGCGGCGCGCGCCTGGCTCAGCCGGTCCTGCCCGCTATCGCCGAACATGCGCACGAATTCGCCCCAGTGCGGCGTGACGATATGGCCTGACAGGCGATTGTGCCGGGCCTTGCCGATCAATGTCAGCGCGTCGGCATCGAGCACGAGCGGCTTGCCGGTCGCCAGCGCCGCATCCAGCCGCTCGCGTGCGTGCCTGCCACGTCCGAGGCCGGGTCCGACCACGATCGCGGCGATCCGGTCATCTTCGATCGCCCTCGCGCTCCAGCGGCGACGGACAAGCGCGTGCGGTGGCGCATCGCCCTCCGCGCCGAGCAGCTCGACATAGCCCGCGCCCGCACGCTGACCGGCCAAAGCCGCAAGGAGGCTGGCACCCGGCATATCGCCCGCCAGCACAACCAGCTTGCCGCGGCTATATTTGTTGGCGCTGTGACCCGGCGCTATGAGCCTGGGCCGTACGACGCGATGCGTCACGGCGTCGATATTGCCGAGGCCGATGTCGGCGACCGCGACCTGCCCGCAATTTTCGGCGGCCGGAAGTAACATATGCGACGGCTTGAGCGCGCCAAGGGCGATGGTCAGATCGAAATGGGGCACCGTGCCCAGCAGCGTGCCGTCATCCGTGGCGGCGCCGCTCGGCAGATCCACCGCGATCCGACGATGTGCGCCTTTGCACAGCCGCGTCAGCGCATCAGCGGTGTCTGGCTCCAGTGGCCGTGCCAGGCCGGTGCCGAACAGCGCATCGACCAGAGTTGCCGCTTTCTTGGCATCCGCCAGCGCTTCGACGGGACCGTCCCACAGCTCCGCCGCACGCCGGGCCGCTTCTGATTTGGGCGGTGCCGATGCCGCCAGCCGGACGTGCGCGCCGCGCGCTTCGAGCAAGCGCGCCGCGACATAGCCGTCGCCGCCGTTATTCCCGGGCCCGCACAGAACCAGTATCTCGCTCCGGCCCGCGATCCGCCACACCGCATCGGCAATCGCCGCGCCAGCCCGCTCCATCAAGACGTCCACCAATACGCCGCAGTCGATCGTTTTCTGCTCGGCGGCGCGCATCTCGAGGGCGGTCAGGATCGGGAATGTCTCAATCATCGGCCAGGCTGTCCCGCACCGCGCGGATTATCGGCGCCAGCTTCCGGCCCCAAACGGCCACGCCATCGGCGTCCGAAATCAGGTCCTGCCGCACCTCGATCCCGAGATAGGGGATATGATTGCCCTCGCCGTGGCGGTTCATCGTCGCGTTCAACACCTTGCCCGAATAAGGCAGATTGTCGCCCGCGACGATCCCCGCCTGCTCCAGCAGGGGCAAAGCGACGCACGCGGCGCGCTCGTCGTGATTGTAGAGAATGCCGATCTGCCAGGGCCGGGCTTCGGCGCTCGTGGCAAGGCGCGGCGTAAAGCTATGCAGCGAAATCAGAAGCTTTGGCCGATTACCTGATATCTGGTCCGCGATATGATCATGATAAGGCCGCCAATAGGCATCGATCCGCGCGGCGCGATCAGCGGAGGTCAGGCCGACATTGCCAGGGATGAGGATGCCGTCGCTCGTCTCAGGGATCAGGCCGGGCGCATGATCCTCGCGATTGAGGTCAATCAGCAGCCGCGACACGCCGCCGAGCACGGCCGGGCAATCCAGATCGACACAGAGAGACGCGGCTAACGGAGCGACGCCGATATCCAGCGCGACATGCTCGTCCATCACGCGCGCGGGCACGCCGAGATCGACATTCTCGGGAAGGCGATTGGAAGCGTGATCCGCGATCAGCAACATCCCGGAAGCCGGGTCGCCTTTTATGTCCTGCCATGATCGGCTCACCGCAGCCGCGTCCGCATCAACCACCAGTCGGAATGCTCCTTGGCGATCCCCTCGGCGGCGCTCTCCAGCAAATCCTCATCGTCGAACAGGGTAAAGCAGGTCGCGCCCGAGCCCGACATGCGCGCGAGCAGGACGCCTTCCTGGGCCGTCAGCAGGGTCAGTATTTCGCCAATTACCGGCAGGATGGCGATGGCGGGCGTTTCGAGATCGTTGCGTCCCTTGCGCGCGGCCTCGATCGGATCGCCGTCGGCCAGCGGGCCGCGGTCCACGCCGTCCCAGTGGGCGAAAACCGGCCCGGTCGCGAGTGGGCGCATCGGATTGACCAGTAAAAGGGGCTGGCCGCTCGGCACGCCCTCCAGCGGGATCAGGCTGTCGCCGCGTTTTTCCCCGCGTACCGGCCGCGAGATAAGGCAGGCGGGAACGTCCGCGCCAAGGCGCGCCGCGAGGATCCGAACGCGCTCCTCGCCTGGGTCGATCCCATCGCGCGCGCAGAGCAGGCGCAGCGCCGCGGCGGCATCGGCCGAGCCGCCGCCGACCCCGGCGGCGACCGGAAGCTGCTTGTCGAGCCGAAAGCCGCCCTCGACCGGCCGACCAGTCATTTCGGCGAAGCCTTCGGCGGCGCGGGTTATCAAATTGTCGCCATCGGTCAACGCGCCGGCGAAGGGGCCTGTCAGCGCGAGACCCGGCGCATCGGTCAGGCTCAATCGGTCGCCATCCTCGGCGAAGGCGAACAATGTCTCGATCGCGTGATAGCCGTCATCCTCCCGTCGGCGGACGTGGAGGGCGAGATTGATTTTGGCGAAGGCGGTTTCGGCAGCCATCACGGCGCGGCCGTCGCCTTGTCCAGCCCGGTTTCGATCTTGGTCGTGAGCCGCGCCTTGTCCTTGTCATCCGAAGTCAGGAGGGCGGCGCGCCAGGCGAAGCGCGCTTCATATTCGCGGCCGATCGACCAATAGACGTCGCCGAGATGCTCGTTGATCGCGGCCTCGGCCGGCTCGCCCGCCGCAGCCTTTTCCAGCAAGGGCACTGCCTCGGCGGGCCTCCCCTGCAGATAGAGGACCCAGCCCAGCGAGTCGGTGATCGCGGAATCGTCGGGGCGCAGGCTGCTGGCCTTGGCGATCATCGCGCTTGCCCGCGCGACATTTTCGCGATGCTCGATTTCCGAATAGCCCACCTGGTTGAGCACGGTCGGTTGCTCGGGCGCGATCGCGTAAGCGCGCTCATAGGCCGCCTTGGCCGCGGGCCAATCGCCCGCAAGATCGAGCGCGCCGCCTTGCTGGAGCAGGATCGGCCACAGCACGTCGACCGGGGCCTGTCTGGCTTCGGCAATCGCCAGCGCCTTGCCATAGGCCTGCGCTGCCTCGGCCGGCTTCGACAGAACCAGATAGAGATCCCCCACCCGTCCCCAATCGTCGATGCCGGCGCCGGCTTTTCTGGTGGCGGCCAAGGCCTCGCCGAGCGCCTCCTGAGGCTTGCCGCTGTCGTTGAGCAAGGCGATGCGGAGCGCGCGCGCGTCGTCCGCCACCGAGCTGGCGGGATTTACATGGTCCAGCGCGACCAGCGCCAGATCACCGCGCTGGGTCCGCTGGAGCAATTCGGCCAGTACCAGCCAGCCCGTATCGTTGTCGGGCGCGGCATAGGTCGCCATCCGCGCCATGATCTTTCCGACCGGCGCATATTGCTGGCGCGCGAGATCGGTCGCGAGATGGACGAGCAACGGCGAGAGCCCTTCCGCAGCGCCCTTCACCTGTGTTGGAAGCTGCGCCGCCGCCTGCGGCCCGAGCGCATTGGCGGCCTCCTGCGCGCGGCCGAGCGCGATCAGGATGAGCGCGCGCTGCTCGGGATAATAAGTCGAAGCAAACGGCAGACTGCGCCCGCCCTCCGCGAGCGCAACCGCATCGCCCTGGCCCGAACCGACCGCGATCCAGGCGCGGAAATAAGGCGCGAGAAAACCGAAGGCGCCATCCTGCGCGAGACGTTCGGTCAAGGCGCGCGCCTTGACCCAGTCGCGCGCTTTCACCTGCTCCAGCGCGAGCAGAACCTTCGCATCCGACGGCAGCGCCTTTTGCGCGTCGAGCAGGCGGGCGGCGCGGACCGCCAAAGCCATGTCGCCGCTCTCCACAGCCTGGCGATAGGCATGCTCGGCGAGCATCGCATTGCCCGGCTCTTCCGCGAGCAGCGCGGCAAAGCCGGCACTGGCGCCACGCACGTCGCCGAGCGCCTCGGCCGCCCGGGCGCGCAAATAGAGGCTTCCGGCGGTGGGTTTCACGGCCGGCGCGGGCGATGCGAGCACCAGAGAGGACAGGCCAAGCAGCAGGAAAGCACGCAGGTACGGCATCAGCATTGCGCCCTTACATATTGGGATAATTGGGGCCGCCGCCACCCTCGGGCACGACCCAGTTGATATTCTGGGTCGGGTCCTTGATGTCGCAGCTCTTGCAGTGGACGCAATTCTGCGCGTTGATCTGCAGTTTGGGGGCACCGGTTTCCTTGGCGACAATCTCGTAAACGCCCGCGGGACAGTAACGCTGCTCCGGCGCGTCGTAGAGCTTGAGATTCACGTCGATCGGTACCGACGCATCCTTGAGCGTGAGGTGAATCGGCTGATCCTCCTCGTGATTGGTGTTCGACAGGAACACCGAGGAGAGCCGGTCGAAGCTGATCACGCCGTCCGGCTTGGGATAATCGATCGGCTGGGCGAGGTCCTTGCGCCACAGCCCCTCATTATCGCGATGATGCCTGAACGTGTAAGGCAGACCAAGGCCAAGCTGACGCATCCACATGTCGATGCCCGACCAGAGCGTGCCGAGGAAGCCACCCAATTTGGCGACTGCGGGCTCGGCGTTGCGGACCATCTTAAGTTCTTTTGCGATCCAGCTCGCTTCGACCGCGGGCTGATAGGCGTCGAGCGTGTCGCTGCCTTTCCCCGCGGCAAGCGCCTCGGCCGCGGCTCCGGCCGCGAGCATGCCCGACTTCATCGCGGTGTGCGTGCCCTTGATGCGCGGCACGTTCACGAAGCCCGCCGAGCAGCCGATCAGCGCGCCGCCGGGAAAAGCGAGCTTCGGCACGGACTGCCAGCCGCCCTCGTTGATCGCACGCGCGCCGTAGGAGACGCGCCGTCCGCCCTCGAGGATTTCGCGGATCGCCGGATGCATCTTCCAGCGCTGGAATTCGTGGAAAGGCGAAAGGTGGGGGTTGCGGTAGCCGAGGCCGACCACGAAACCCAAGGCGACCTGGTTGTTGGCCTGGTGATAGAGGAAGCCGCCGCCAACCTCGTCCTTCAACGGCCAGCCCTGGGTGTGGATCACCCGGCCGGGCATGTGCTTGGCCGGATCGATATCCCAAAGCTCTTTTATTCCAAGGCCGTAGACCTGTGGCTGACAATCCCGTTCGAGGTCGAACAGGCGCTTCGCTTCCTTGGTCAGGCTGCCGCGCGCGCCCTCCGCGAAGAAGGTGTAGCGGGCATGGAGTTCGATGCCGGGCTGGTAATCGGGCTTGTGCGTGCCGTCGCGCGCGACGCCCATGTCGCCGGTCGCGACGCCCTTTACCGAGCCATCGTCGTTGAACAGGATTTCGGCGGCGGCAAAGCCGGGAAAGACCTCGACGCCCAGCTCTTGCGCCTGATCCGCGAGCCAGCGGCACAGATTGCCGAGCGAGCCGGTATAGGTCCCCTTGTTGTTCATCAGGGGCGGCAGGAGCAGATGCGGCATACCGCGCTTGCTCGTGCGGCTGAGGAACCAATGATGGTTCTCGGTCACCTTCACCTCCAGCGGGCAGCCCTTCTCGCGCCAGTCGGGAATCAGTTCGTCAAGTGCGATCGGATCGATCACCGCGCCCGACAGGATGTGCGCACCGACCTCGGAGCCCTTTTCCAGCACGCAGACCTGGAAATCGGGATTGATCTGCTTGAGCCGGATCGACGCGGCGAGGCCCGCCGGGCCGGCCCCCAGGATCACGACGTCGTAATTCATGCTTTCGCGTGTCGACATGTCTCTCTCCGCGTCCGATCGTCGTGCCGACCGAACGCCTCATCCAGAAAGGCGGTGCCTGCAGATTGACCCCCTCGTCAACCTCCCGTCAAATCATCGCATGCGGGAAGTTGGGGCTTTTTGAATGGCGGATAGCGTCGCGTTGAGCGCGCTGGACTGGTGGGCGGAAGCGGGCGTCGATACGCTCGTCGACGACCTGCCCCGCGATTGGCTCGCCGCCGCACCGGTCGCAGCCGCCGCCACCACTGCAAGTCGTTCGGACATGCCGCCGGTCCTCCCTACGCCGGCCGCGGCGGTCGCGCTGCCGGATACGCTCGAAGCCTTCCGCGCCTTACTGCTTGCCGATCCTTTCATTCCCGGTCCGGCCAACGCGCGGATCGACGCCTCTGGCGATCCGGCCGCGGGGATCGCGGTGGTGGTGGACATGCCCGAGGCCGAGGATCGCGCGTCGGGTAGCCTCTTGTCGGGCGAAGTGGGCGCGCTGTTCGACCGCATGCTGGGCGCGATCAAGCTGGAGCGCGCGCAGGCCTATCTGATCCCCTTCTCACCCGCGCGGCCGACTACCGGCCGGCTGTCCGAAGCGCAACTCAATGCGCTCAAACCCTTGCTGCTCCACCATCTCGCGCTGGCCGCGCCCAGGAAAGTGTTGCTGCTGGGCGATGCGCCCGTCCAGGCGCTGCTCGGCCAGCCCGCGGCCAAGGCGCGCGATGCCGAGCATGCTTTGTCGATCGGTACGATGAGGGTGCCCACCGTCGCCTCGATTCACCCGCGCCTGGTGAGTATGAAGCGCGAATGGCGCCCGCTGATTTGGGCGGACCTGCAAAGGTTCGAAAAACTGTGATCCGCGCAGGCCTGCTGTCGGCGCTCGCACTCGCTCTGGCGGAGCCCGCGCTGGCGGACGTGCCGGTGATCGTGCCGCCGCCGGTTTCCGTACCTTTGCCACGTCAGCTCAACGATGCGGATCGCGACGCCTATCGCCAGGTTTTCCAGGCGCTTCGCAGCGGAAATTACCAGACCGCCTCGACAAAATTGGAGACGCTGCAGGCCGGGGTGCTGACGCCGATGGCACGCGCCGAATTGATCCTGTCCGGTTCGACGGCGCGCGACCCCGACGCGCTCGCCGCGTTGCTGTCGCAATCACCTGAGCTGCCCGAGGCCCCTGCCCTCGCCAAGCTTTCCGCGAACGGCGCGGTTCTGCCCGTGCAGCACACTTTGGTGCGGATGGCGGGGCCGAGCAAGCGCGCGGCGACCCGGCCCAACCGCGACTGTGCCACGCTCGCGGCGAAAGTGCAGCCGATGCTCAGGGCCGACGACGCGACGGGCGCCGAGCCTTTGGTCGAAGCCGCCGCTGACAGCATTTCGCCCGAGGCGCTGACCGAATGGCGGCAAAAGGTCGCGTGGGTCTATTTCGAAAATGGCGACGACGTGTCCGCACGCCGCGTGGCGTCGCTCGCGCAGACCGGCGCGGGCGACTGGGCGGTGGATGCGGCCTGGGTAAATGGCCTGGCCAGCTGGCGCGCGGGCGATTTCGCAGCGGCGCGCGACGCGTTCGACCGCGTCGCCTCCAATGCGGGCGATGACGAGACGCGCGCAGCAGGATGGTTCTGGGGAGCGCGCAGCCGAAGTGCCGCGGGCGACACCGCATCGGCTACACCCCGGCTGGAAGCGGCGAGCCGGCTGGGCGAGACATTTTACGGAATGCTGGCGAGCGCGGCTTTGGGAATCCCCGATCTGTCGGCCAGTGCGCTCGCCGCGACCGACATGCAGGCTTTGCTCCGCCATCCCAATTTGCGCGCAGCCGCCGCGCTGGTCGAGATTGGCGAGGCCAACCTCGCCGATCAGATGATCCGCTATCAGGCGCGGATCGGCGCGCCCGCCGAGCATGGCCAGCTGATCGGATTCGCCGCCGCGCTCAATCTGCCGTCGACCCAGATCTGGCTTGCGCAGAACGCGCCAGCCGGCACGCATGCCAGCCTGGCGGCGCGCTATCCTATGCCTGGCTGGGCGCCTGCGCAGGGCTGGCGGATCGATCCGGCCCTGGTTTACGCGCATGCGCTGCAGGAATCGGAGATGCGGGTCGATGCGGTCAGCCGGTCGGGTGCGCGCGGACTGATGCAGCTGATGCCGACGACCGCGCAATTGATCGCGCGTCACAAAGGCGATGTCGTGCGCCCGCTCGACGACCCATCGGTCAGCTTCGAATATGGCCAATCCTATCTGGAGGAACTGGCCGCCACGGGTGGGACGAACGGGCTGCTGCCCAAGGTAATCGCGGCCTATAATGCCGGCCCCAACAATGTCGCGCGCTGGACCGCTGGCACGAACGACCCCCTGCTCTTCATCGAGTCGATCCCGTTCGCGCAGACGCGGGCTTATGTGGCGATCGTGCTGCGCAATTACTGGATCTACCAGCGCAAGACCGGTACGCCGACCACCAGCATGGCCGCGCTCGCCGCGGGCCGCTGGCCCAGTTTCCCCGCGCGCGCCAGCCTGCAGACCGCGAGCGCGCAATCGCAAAGCGCGGGCGCCGCAACCTTCGCGCCCAACTGATGCCGATCGACGAGAGCGCCGCCTTCCTGCCGGTGCGGATCGCGCTGCTGACCGTATCCGACAGCCGCACGCACGAGACCGACACGTCCGGCGCGATCCTGGCGGATCGGCTGACCAAGGCCGGCCATATCCTGGCCGACCGCGCGATCGTGACTGACGATGTGGGAGAAATCGTCGCGCGACTGCATGCCTGGATCGACGATCCCGAGATCGACTGCGTGATCTCCACCGGAGGTACCGGCCTCACCGGGCGCGACGTCACGCCCGAGGCGTTCGCCCGCGTGCGCGACAAGGAGATTGAGGGCTTCGGCGAGCTGTTCCGCTGGCTGAGCTATGCCAAGATCGGGACTTCGACGATCCAGTCGCGCGCGACCGCAGCGGTGGCGCGCGGCACCTATCTGTTCGCGCTGCCGGGTTCGCACGGGGCGGTGCAGGACGGCTGGGACGGCATATTGGCGACGCAGCTCGACAGCCGGCATCGGCCCTGCAATTTCGTCGAATTGATGCCGCGGCTCAGGGAGCGGTAGCCACTCCTTCCGTTCGCGCTGACCCTATCGGAGCGCTGCCTACCTCGGGAAGGAAAGACAGGGCTTCGACAGGCTCAGCCCGAACGGATCTGGAATAAGTTCGCTTCGATTGGCTACCGCACATTATCCGTCCGGCGGATGAAGTCGGCGACATTGTCGTGCAGCGCCTTGGCCGAGGCCTCGTTCGCGTAGACCATGTGGCCCGACGGATAATAACGATATTCGATATTCGCCTGCAGGTTGGCGGGGATCGGCAGGTGATGCATCTCGTACTTGCCCTCGAAATAGGGCGTGGCGAGATCGTAATAGCCGCCGTTGACCATCACCTTGAGCGTCGGATTATATTTCATCGCGACCGCAAGGTCGGCCATGACGTTGGTCGTGCCGGGGAAGGCCACGGTGCCGCCCGGGGGCACGTGCGCGAAGCTCCAGTCCTTGAAAACGTCGATGCTGGGCTTGAAGGTCCGGTCGTCGCCGAAATGCAGGACGTTGCGCGCATAGTCGTTGAAGGCGGTGACGTAAGCCGAACTGATCGAGGCCGATTGCGGATCATAGTCCGCGCCGCGGCTCAAGGGATCCATGTCGGGCCCCGAGAAACGCGCGTCGAGCCGGCCGGTGGTGAGGCCGCTCGCCTCCTGCAGCTTCTTCTCGAACATCGGGCCGGTGATGCGCAGGTCGGCCTTGGCGATATAATCGGCGGGCAGGCCGATATAGCCGGCCATGCGCTGCGCGACCGCCTGCTTGCGCGCGGGGTCGAGTTCCGAGCCCTGGTTGAGCGCGAGCGCATAATCGGTGAGCGCGAACTGTTCGACCTCGTGCAGGTAGGTTTCGAGGTCGGCGGGGCGCTGGCCGGCGAGGCGGTTATGGTACCAGGCCGTCGCGGCCATGGTCGGCAGCCCGACGATGTAGGATTGGTCCTGGCCGGGATTTGCGTCCGCGCCGTCGATGTCGAGATCGAAATTGAGGATCTGCGAGAGCAGGATCACGCCGTTGAAATCGATGCTGTCGCCCGTTTCGAGCCCGTTCACGACCACCGCCGAGCGCGGCGTGCCGTAGCTTTCGCCGAACAGATATTTGGGCGAGTTCCAGCGGCCGTAGCGCGTCAGGAACGCCTTGATGAATTCCTGGAAGGCATGCGCATCGGCGTCGACGCCGTAAAAGCCCTTTTCCTTGTCCTTGCCCGCGATACGGCTGAAGCCGGTGCCGGGCGCGTCGATGAAGACGAGATCGCTGACGTCGAGCAGCGAATAGGCATTGTCGACGACGCGATAGGGTGCAGCGGGCAGATGCGTGTCGCCCGCGGTCACGATCCGGCGCGGACCGAAGGCGCCCATGTGCAGCCATACGGTCGAGGAGCCGGGGCCGCCATTGTAGAGGAAGGTGATCGGGCGGTCCGCGCTCGGCACGCCTTTCTTGAAGTAAGCGGCGTAGAACATGGAGGCTTCGGCCACGACGCCCTTCTTGTCGCCGAGATCGGCCTGGGTCTGCTCGCGCCAGGCGGCGTCGTCCCAACCCTTCGGATGGACGATGATCGTGCCCGCATAGGCCTTGTAATCGACGCGCTGGCCGCCCGCGTTGACGACGCCATCGCTCGCGACCTCCTCCGGCTGGAACAAGATACCGCGATCCGGGGAGGCGGTGGTGCCGGCGGGCGCCTTGGCCACATCGACCGCATTGGGCCTGGCCGGTTTCTCGGCGGCGAAGGCGGTGGTGGCGAGCAAGGCGATAGCGCTCGCGCCGAGCAGCAGCTTGATCATCGAATTCCCCTCTGGTCCGCGTTGCGGTCGCGCAACGTTCGAGCAAGAGCGTGTGCCGCTGTCCAGCGGAGAGGCTGCAAACGGCTCCCATTCGGATGCGAAAGTGCCGGATGCTATAAATGTTCTTGCTATGTTCCACGTGGAACATTTAGAATGCGAGAATGGCTGGCCCCCCTCTCCCACCCCGGCCGGGTCGCGGCGCGACGCTCAACGACACCCCGCAGCGCTTCAACCTGAAGGCGCGCGAGAGCGACGGCGATTGGCTCGATGCGCGCGAGGAGCTGGATGGCGAGGAGCCGCGCCTGCGGACCGACGTCACGATCGAGCGGCCGCGGACGATCATCACGCGCAACCAGTCGCCCGACGTTGGTTTCGACCGATCGATCAACCCCTATCGCGGCTGCGAGCATGGCTGCATTTATTGCTTCGCGCGGCCGACGCATGCCTTCCACGATCTGTCGCCGGGGCTGGATTTCGAATCCCGCCTGTTCGCCAAGCCCGACGCGCCCAAATTGCTGCGGCAGGAGCTGATGGCGCGCAATTACGTGCCGCGTCCGATCGCTTTCGGGACCAACACCGATCCCTACCAGCCGATTGAGGGCGAATGGCGGATCACGCGCGCCTGCCTTGAGGTGCTGGTCGAGACGCTGCACCCCTTCACGATCACGACCAAATCGGATCGGGTGGTGCGCGATCTGGATATCATCGCGCCGATGGCCGCCAAGGGCCTGGCCGCGGTGGTGGTGTCGGTGCCGACGATCGACCCCGCGACCGCGCGCACGCTCGAGCCGCGCTGCCCGCGGCCGGCAAAAAGGCTGGCGGCGGTGCGGGCGCTGATCGATGCGGGCGTGCCGGCATTCGTGAGCCTGGCGCCGGTGGTGCCGCAAATCACCGACCATGAGATGGAGCACATATTGGAGGCGGCAAAGGCGGCGGGCGCGCGCGGCGCCTTTTTCTTGCCGGTACGGCTGCCGCACGAGGTCGCGCCCCTGTTCCGCGCCTGGCTCGACGCACACCATCCCGATCGCGCCGCCAAGGTGATGGCGACGATCCAGTCGATCCGCGGCGGCCGCGACAACGACCCCAATTTCTTCACGCGGATGCAGGGCCATGGACCTTGGGCGGAATTGCTGCGGACGCGGTTCAAGATTGCGTGCAACCGGCTGGATTTGAAGGGCGAGCGGCTGAAGCTGCGGACGGATCTGTTTCGGCCGCCGGAGGGGGATCAATTGCGGTTGTTGTGAGGGTGGGTTTTGGGGGGCCTCTTCGCTCCGTCATCCCGGCGCAGACCAGGATCCACCCTGCGGCTTGGCTTCAACCTCCCGGTGGATGCCGGAACAAGTCCGGCATGACGGTGGTGGGTGGGATGAGGCTGGTCCTTTTGCCTCCTGAGATCCCAGCTTTCGCTGGGATGACGGAGTGGGGGATGGGATTTGGGCGCGTGTTTCCCATGGCTTGAGGGCAAGCATGTGTGACCGGCGCGGTTCCGCCACCTCTTCGGCTGCGGGGGTGGTGCATGTCGACCTTGGGTACAAAGCCCTTGGATGCCCGCCTGCAACCATCCTTTGCGCAGGCATCCGGTCAGGGTGGCCGCGGAATTTCTAGCGGGTGCTTGGAAACCAAGCCCCTGAAGGTTTCCCTCCAGCATCGCCCGGGGCCACCCCACACAA
>Ga0207667_10000108_pt1 | contig 132702 bp, 112 predicted proteins | sample KBSCornC52_FD_184301 | JGI IMG/M metagenome (GOLD analysis project Ga0207667, IMG submission 184301) | Corn rhizosphere microbial communities from Kellogg Biological Station, Michigan, USA - KBS Corn C5-2 (SPAdes) (version 2) | ecosystem: Host-associated > Plants > Roots > Rhizosphere > Soil ... | reverse complement strand
ACAAACCTGGTGCAGAATTTGAACCAAGGTTCTGCTCAAATAATGAAGCCCTCGTCTGACCACACGTCAGCGAGGGTCTTTAACTTTTGTTCCGAAATTCTTGTATCAGGAGACCATTTAGATTTGGCAGCAATCGAAGAAGTACTTGGTGTCAGAGATCGCATACTGGCATTCAATGGCGAAGCACTTACAGCAAAAGAACTCAGCCTCATCGTTAAGGTGACAACGGACACGATCTACGAACAAGCCAAGCGCGGCGATATTCCATCGTTTCGCATCGGCTCTGCAGTCAGGTTTGATCCCAAGGCGTTAATCAAGTGGTTCGAACGCCAATGACCAATGATCAATTGAACTCTGCATTCACTTTGTCCTGCACATCAGAGGCAGAGGCTGCTGACAAATATCGCATTGTTGATTGAAGGTCCGTGTGTCCTAGAAACTTCTGCACAGTCTTCAGATCAGTGATTCGCAGCATCTTGGTTGCATACGTCGCACGGAACTTGTGGAGCCACCACTCCTCAGGTTCAAGACCAGCACGCTTCGCAACCGCGACACAGTAACGCAGGAAATGACCGTTCGGATTTCCTTTAGTATTTGGGAATATCAAATCATCACTCTTGTGTTGACCCTTCGCCTTTGCGAGCAAGTCAAGCAACCTGGTGGGGCAGGGAACGGAACGTTCTTTGTATGCCTTCGGCGTCCAGTTGAATTGTGGCTTCCATGTCATGGTCACAGTTTTCTTCTTGAAGTTGATGTCCTTCCAAATTGCGTGCATGACTTCTTGTTCGCGGAATCCTGTTCCCAAGAAGAATTGAAAGAGCAGAAACTCCCCTGCATTACAAGCCTCGAAGAATGCGTCTAGGTCATCCTGGTCGTACACCTCTGGCTCTTCTTCAACGTAGTCTGGCCAGTCGCCCTTCTTCGTGATGCCTGTCAACCCTGCCCACTTCAGGAAGCTCATCACGTTCGCAAACTTGTTCCAACATGTGCGTGGTGCCAGTCCTGCCTCATTCCTGAGGTAGGCATGAAACCGCAGCATGTCTTTGCGTTCGATTTCATCAAGGAATGTTTTGGTGCAGGATTTGGTGAAGTAGTCGAGTGAGCCAGTGTACGCGTTTTCTGTTTTAGGCTTCTTCGTCAAGCGAACTTCTGCGAGGTATTCAGCAATGGAAGCGTTAATCCTTTGTCGCTTGTCATTGTCCTCTGGCTTGATCTCAATCCCTTGAGCAACAGCCTTCAGTTCTGCTTCCTTGCGTAGTTTTCTGGCGAGAGCGTTTGCAGCACCATTGCCAACAGACTCACGACGCCTCTTGCCGCCCTCTGTCCAGTCGATATAGTAGGTGCCATCCGGGAACCTCTCTTCTTTCCCGTCGATCACAACCCAGTCAGACTTGATGCGACCATTGGCAGCTTCGACAACTGGCACATAGCGATCTTTGCCAGCGACTGTGATTCGCTTGGTTAGATTGACCCTGATGTTCATGGATGACAATGATACTAGAACTTCGTACCGGTTGTCGTACCATCGAACAGCCGTGCATCTATGTTGTTGATTTTAAAGGATAGAAAACTGTATGGCGGAGAGAGTGGGATTCGAACCCACGGTACTCGTTAAAGTACACACGCTTTCCAAGCGTGCGCCTTAAACCACTCGGCCATCTCTCCGGCGGTGGTCTGACTTTTTGAATCTATCACAATTGAGCGCCGTTCGATGGCGCCGAAGCCGCGCGGCGCCGGCTGCGTAGTTACGGCGGAGGAAGCTCCTGCAACTTGCTTAAATCCTGTTGGCGCCGGCTGCTGAACCCGCGCTCGTCAAACTCTTTGCTGCCTGCAGCTCCATCTGCGCAGACGAACTGGCCCGATAGGCGAGGAAAAGCCCGGAATGCACCCTCCGAGTGGGCGGAATGGCCCTATTATGCGGTCGAGAAGGAAGGCGGGGGGCGGGTGCGGCGGCGGTCACGAGAGCCGGTATGCGATCGCGACGCCAAGACCGGATACTCCAGGCATACACCAGGATGCAGAAGATGTTGGCCGGAATGAACCCGTACTGGCCGGTGTGCCACCCGATCAAGCAGATGATCACGCTGTTGATGGAGGCAATCACCAAGCCCATCCAATGTTTGCGGCCAACCATAAAGGTGGAGAAGACAGTGAGCAAGCAGGAAAGATAATCTAATCGAAGCACAATTTTGGGACCCCAGCGACTAGTGCTAGGTTGAATCAGAGTTGGGCAGTTTTCAGTGATTTACCTCACACCATCAACGATGGAGCAAGAATTCGATTTGCGTCTCGTAAAGCGCCTGGAACGGGCCCGGGACCAGGCCTTCCGTGGTTCAGTGCAGAGTGGCGGATTGTCCCTCTGAACGGCTTAGCCCGGGCCGCGAACGAAACACGCATTTACTGGCATCTATGGATTCGCAAGCACCTGAACTTCAACGGTTTGCCTTCTTTTTCAAGCTCGGTGATGACACTGGGCATCAGAACAGCATGTGCTTTGAAGCGTAGAATGCTTGTAATCACAAGCAGGACGTTTTCTGTAGACCGAATAGGCCGAGCCTGGCTTGCATTGCCCGCATGGTGCTGAGAACCAAACGGGTTACCTTCGAGTCATGTAGCGGTACGCGTGCTTTGGTAAGTGACTATAATCACAGGTGGAGAGAGCAAGAGAACTCACTTTTTTTGAGAATCTAACTCGGAAGGAATCCCGCCAAATGGCGACAGGAGACCTGGCCCTCGGTCAAGAACAGGGCACACTCGCCGCACAGCGGCGTGTCGCAAACGATTTCAGCATTAACGTAGCAACGGTGAACGGGTCCGGCTCGCAATCCGCCAATAGCGTACTGCTGAAGAGCATCTTCGGAATGGGAGTTCCCGTCAGCGCGAAAAACCTCTTCCCGTCGAACATTGCCGGACTACCGACCTGGTACACAATTCGCGCCAGCAAGGATGGTTACGTAGCTCGCAAGCGCGATGCCGAGGTGCTGGTTTCACTCAATCCCGATACGGCGCGCGAAGACACACTGGCATTGCCGGTTGGCGGCGTGGCTATCTACGAAGAAAAACTCAATCTGAAGCAGTATCGCGATGACATCGTCTGCTATCCGGTACCCTTCGACAAGATTACCGCTGCCGTATGTTCTGAGGCCAAACTGCGCAAGTTGGTTAAGAACATGGTGTATGTGGGCGCGGTGGCGCAGATTCTTGAGATCGATCTGAACATTGTGGAGCACGGTCTTCGGAAGCAGTTTGCCAAAAAGCAGAAGGTTTTCGATCTGAACTTCGGGGCAGTGAAGGCGGGCTTTGAGTACGCTCAGACAACATTCATCAAGCAGGATCCGTTTGTGATTGAGCAGATGAATGAAACAAAGGGCAAGATCATCATCGACGGCAATGCGGCCTGCGGCATGGGCGCGGTGTTTGCTGGTGTTACGGTGATTGCCTGGTATCCCATTACGCCCTCAACTTCACTGGTTGAAGCGGCAACTGACCTGTTGAAGAAATTCCGCGTGACGCCCGAAGGTAAAGCCACTTTCGCGGTGGTGCAGGCTGAGGACGAACTGGCCGCAATCGGCATGGTGCTGGGCGCAGGGTGGGCCGGAGCGCGTTCCATGACGTCGACTTCAGGACCTGGCATTTCTCTGATGTCGGAGTTTACCGGTCTGGGCTACTACGCGGAAATTCCCGGAGTGATTTTCGATGTGCAACGCACGGGTCCGTCGACGGGTATGCCGACGCGTACCTCGCAGGCTGATCTGTTGTCGACAGCATTTCTGTCGCACGGCGATACGAAGCATCCAGTCTATCTGCCTGGCTCTGTGAAGGAATGCTTTGAGTTTGGTTACGAAGCTTTTGATCTGAGCGAGCGTTTACAGACACCTGTTTTCGTGCTGACGGACCTTGACCTGGGCATGAATAACTGGATGTCTGATCCGTTCGAATATCCAGAGAAACCGCTTGATCGCGGCAAGGTGCTCACCAAGGAAGATCTTGATCGGCTGGGCGGATTTGCGCGCTATCGCGACGTGGATGGCGATGCGATTGGCTGGCGTACGCTACCCGGCACCATGCATCCCAAGGCTGCGTATTTTACGCGCGGTTCAGGACATAACGATGCGGCTGGTTACACGGAGCGCCCTGACGAGTACACCGTAGTGATGGACCGATTGGCGCGCAAGTTTGAGAGCGCACGCAAACTGGTTCCGGCGCCCATCGCAGTAAAGGACGGAACTTCGAAAATAGGATTTCTTGCGTATGGCACCACGGATTTTGCACTGCGCGAAAGCATGGATCAGATCAAGAAAGAGTACAGCAAAGACGTGGACTACATGCGCATCAGGGCCTATCCGTTTGCACATGAGATTCACGACTTTGTGGCATCTCATGAGCGCGTGTACATCGTGGAGCAGGATCGCGACGGGCAGTTGGCAAGCTTGCTGAAGCTGGATCTTTCGGCTGAGCAGGTGGTTAAGCTGCGCAGCATTCTGCACTACAACGGATTGCCAATAGACGCCCGCACCATTACCGAAGAATTCGCTGCGAAGGAGGGCCTGTAAATGGCGACCGCAACTCCAAATCCTAAAGTGAACCATATTGGCCTTCCCGTAATTGACTACCGTGGCGGCAAGAGCACCTTGTGCGCAGGCTGCGGACACAACGCTATTTCAGAACGTATTGTCGACGCCATGTTCGAAATGGGCGTGGAACCTGAACGGGTGATCAAGATGAGCGGCATCGGCTGCTCGTCAAAGAGCCCGGCCTACTTCATGAGCCGCTCGCATTCGTTTAACAGCGTGCACGGCCGCATGCCGTCGGTTACGACCGGAGCCTTGCTGGCCAACCACACGCTCATGGCGCTTGGCGTTTCCGGCGATGGTGATACCGCGTCCATCGGCGTGGGACAGTTCGTTCACCTGATGCGTCGCAACCTGCCGATGATTTACATTGTCGAGAACAACGGCGTGTACGGTTTGACGAAGGGCCAGTTCTCGGCGACTGCGGATATTGGTTCGAAGTTGAAGACGGGCGTTATCAACGATCTGCCGCCCATCGATACTTGCGCTCTGGCTATCCAACTGGGGGCAACGTTTGTGGGTCGTTCGTTCTCGGGCGATAAGAAGCAGTTGCTCTCAATGTTGAAGGCTGCAATTGCGCATAAGGGAACAGTGATGCTCGATGTAATCAGCCCATGCGTGACGTTCAACGATCACGAAGGCTCGACCAAGAGCTACAAGTTCCTGCAAGAGTACGATGAGCCGATCAATGAGATCGACTTTGTGGCCAGCTTCGATGACATCGAAGTCGACTATGACTCGGGCCAGGTGCTGGACGTCGAGATGTACGATGGCTCGAGCCTGCGTCTGCGCAAACTGCTCGAAGACTATGACCCCACGGACAGGGCGAATGCAGTTCGCACGTTGATGGAAGCACAGGCGAAGAACGAGGTATTAACCGGCGTATTTCTTATCGATACCCAGAAGCCTTCGTTTACCGAGCTGCTTAACGTAGTCGACCAACCGCTGGGTACCTTGCCGGAGTCGGTCATACGTCCTCCGAAGTCGGTGCTCGAGAGCTTGATGGGCAATCTCCAGTAGGTTCCACCATGTCAGGCGCGGCGATTCCGTCGCGCCTGGCGCATCGCTTTCTATCCGACGGAACTAAATCTCCCACCAATCAAAAAGTAGCATGCGCGGGTAGTAAAGGCCGGCGTGTATTTGTGCCCGTTCGCCATGCAGCTTGCGAAGCACTTCAGCATAGGTCTGCAACTGCGGAGCGAAGAGCGCGCGCAAACGCTGCAGAACATCCGGCGCATCTGCTTTTTCGATTTCGCTGGCGTGGGCGGTTTTGTAATCGACTATCCACCAGCATTCGCCTTCTTTGCTCATAGGTGCGGCACTGGCGCGAAAGACGCGGTCAATCTGTACCGTACGTACTTCGCCCTTGACGACGCCAGCCCAGCGGACTTCGCTGGCGGCTTCGTCATGCGGCGAAAGAATCCACTGGCCTGCGGGATCGTCCGTCGCCCTGAGGGCAATCTCCAAGGCCTGTTTGGCAATGCGATTTGCCTGACCTGGATCTAGACCCGCGGAGCGGATCACTGCGGCGACCTTTGCCTGCCCGGAGGCGATGGCGGAGCGAGTCTCATCCCAATCGAGATTTTCTCGCAACCGCGCTATCTGCTCGAGCAGCGAATGTACAGCAATTCCAATTGTCCGCGTCAGCAGTCCGCCTTCGTGCCGCTGATAAAGAAGGTCGTTGCTCATGCCCAGGACGGGCGATAGTAATGCATCTACTCGTATTGTTTCTGTGGGGGAATGTAACTCGGGCGGCAGACGGCGCAATAAGGTTGGCTTTGCTGCCGACGGCATCATCAAGAGATTGCTCTCCGCGGCGGCAACGGATTCGAGAATTGCGGATTCATCACCGGGCCGCTTGAGACGTTCTTTCCATTCGTCAAAGCGCTCTTGGATTTCTTGCTTCAGGCCAGGCCATGCGGTGGCGAGGAGCGTGCCGGCAGGTTCGGGAAGCGTCCACTCGCCGTTCTTCTCAAGCTTACATTTGGGCCGGGTGAACAGGTGCAGCTCTTCACGTGCGCGCGTGGCCGCTACGTACAGCAAGCGGCGCATCTCCTGCGATTCGCGTTCAGCATAGACGCGATCGACCCATGATTTTGCGCTGCTGCGCTCGGAGCCTTTCGATTGCAACGGCGCCACCAGAAATTCAGTCACTTCGTTTGAATCGTCCGGGTGCTTGCCAGGAGGGAGGCCGCGTTCGAGCCACGAAAGCATTTTGAAATGCCCTTTGCGGCTACCCGCCTGCAACTCAGGCAAGATGACCACTTCGAATTCGAGGCCTTTGGATTTATGAATTGTCATCAGCTGAACGCCGCATTCGGTTTCCGCTGCAGGGTTGGGCTGGGCCGTCAATTTATTGAGCGCTGCGTTGAGCGCGGGACCGAGCAGGTCCTGTTCGCCATTGGGCAACTTGTCGAGCGACTGCCACAGCAAATCGAGATTGGCTCGCGCTATAGCATCGACGCAGTGTTCGCCGCCGAGGATTGTCCATACATTCCGGAGCCACGTCCCGACCGATGTTGTTGGCCGTGTAAATCGCAGGCCGGGTACCGCAGCAAGTACATCAAGCACGCGCTTTGCCGCCAGGCGACCTTCCGAGGTGAGCAATGATGCTCGCTCGGCAAGAAGATCGGGAACGGGCCGGGCGAGTAGCGCAGGATCGTCAGAACTGACAAGCATGTGGAGGTCGTTTAGCGAGAGGCCACACCACGGCGCGCGCAGCACTCCGAGCCATGCAACGCGGTCGAATGGATTGAGCAGGGCTCGCGCGAGCGCCAGTGCATCGAGAACCTCGGGACGCGTCGAAAGCTTTTCGAGATCGACAGCACGGAAGGGAATTGACGCCTCGCGTAACGCCTCCGCTATAGGCGCGAGCACAGCGCGCGTCCGGCCGAGCACGGCAATTCGATATGGCTTGCTCGCAGCACGAGCCTGCTCCATGCGATCGAGGTGACTGCTGATCAATTCCACGATCTCTGCGGTTTGTGGATTTTCAGGCTCATTATCCTCATCGCCTTCTGTAGTGTCTTCTGCGCCTTGCGCAGAGAACTTCAAGTGCAACTTGAATTGTGCCCCGTGCGCAGAGTTGTCGGGACGTGCGGGTTCGGCTTCAGCAAACGTGACTCCGCTGCCATCGTCTGCATCGAAAACGGCTCCGAGAAATTCGTTCAGCTTACCGACGAGGGAAGCTGCAGTGCGAAAGTTGTCTTTCAGGCGAACGGGATCAAAGTAGAGCGGTTCGTTCCCATAGATTTCGAGTCCCGCGGTCTGGACGCGCGGAAATAGTTCGGCATCGGCATCGCGGAAAAAATAGATGGACTGCATGGGATCGCCCACGACGAAGCAACTGCGGCCTTGGCGATCGGGCCACGCAGCAATCAGCCGGCGAAGGAGTTCATGCTGCCTGCGGCTTGTGTCCTGAAACTCGTCCACCAGCAGGTGGCGAATTCTTTCGCCGAGGGCTAACGCGGTTTCGCTCGGCAGGCCGTCTTCATCCTGCAGGACTCTTTGAGCGATCTGCGCGACCTCAACGTAGTCCACCGCACCGGCCTCAGAGAACACAACCTGCAACTGTGCCGCAGCGTGACGTAAAAGCGTGAAACAGGCGCGCAGAATCTGCCATTCAGCATCGCTGTATCGCGCCGGCGGCAGGTCGGCAATTTGGGCGAGGGCGGATTCGAAACCGGGATTTGCCGAAAACTGATCAATCAGCCTCAAAAACCGTGCTTTGCCGGCCTTTCCACGCGGGGTTGCGGGAAAGCCATCTAGAGCGTTCAGGCCCTTTTCCGTTCGCCAGGTCCCCTTTTGAGTTTGAAGGAATGACCTAACCGCGGCTAGAACCTCTTGAGCGGTTGCCAGATCTTCGTTAAAGGGCCCACAAGGAATCTCGGCAAATTGGGCCAAGTCCCATGGAGATCTTTCTCCCGGCTCCTCGCAAGCGAACCGAGCTAGCGTGAGCACCTCTTCACGCGCATCAGGAAATTGGTCCAGCTGAAGTGCGAGATGATCGAGCGCTGCGCAGACCGCGTTGGCAAATGGCCGTTCCAGTCGCGTGCGCAGAGCGTCCCAGTCTTGTTGCTGGCCCACTACGAAATCGTGAATCCAGCGATCGCGGTTGGAGAGCATTTCAGCAAGCAGCGATTCAAGTTCGTGCCAATTGTTATCGCGCCAATCTAAAAGTGACTCGAGTGCGTCGCGCAGAGCTGTGTCGCCTGAGTCGATTTGCTCGATGGTGCGGCGTGCGGCGCGGCGATAAAGTTCCTCCGGGTTTTCAAAGATGTTGAGCCCATCACCAAGCCCGGAAAGCAGTGGCTGCTGCATCGCGATCTCGCGGCAAAACGAATCTATGGTAGAGATGCGCAACTGGGCAGGCTGGTCAAGCAGGTTCCAGCCGAGAGCCTGCGAGTGCAGCAGCGCACGATGCGCAAGAGCCTCCATTGAGAATGCGTCGTCAGCCTCGGGCTTGGGTTGCGTGGCGGCCTGTTCGAGTTTCGACAGGATGCGATGCCGCATCTCCGCGGCCGCCGCTTTGGTAAACGTGATGGCGACGATCTCGGCAGGATCTCCAACTTCGACCAGCAGGCGCAGAAAGCGCCGCGTCAGCAGATCGGTTTTGCCGGATCCGGCTGGAGCCTGGACCAGGACTGAGCTTGCAGGGTTGAGTGCCTGTTCGCGCTGTTGCTGATCAGACGGCACAGCTTTGAAGACGGAGCTACTCATCCGCAATCTCCTCTCCAGTGGCGTTGTCGTCCGGGGCAAGCAGGACTCGATGTTCCTGAATGCGACAGACTGCATGAAGGCCGCAACGTGTGCACGTTTCGGGGTATTCGCGCGGATCAACATCAGCACGGCCGGCCAAGAAATTGCGGACAAGAGATTCGATCTCGCGTTTCCAATCTCTTATCTTTTGGTCATCAAGTTTGTTCTTGACCAGGCCGCTTGTACCGTGAAGGGATGAGATGAGGGTTGCGCGCGCGTCATTCCTAATATGTCCAGCAAACTTGAGTTCGTCGCCACGACGAACTTTCGCGAACGTCAAGCCGCCAAGTGTTTCCTCCGCGTCGAGGGCAAAGGATGCGTATAGCGGGAGTTGTACATCATCGGGCCGCGGAAGCTCCCATGACTTTGGCGTGACCGCGCCAGTTTTATAGTCGATGACCAGTAGGGTGCCATCCGAGAGTCGGTCGATGCGATCGATGCGCAAATCGAATGAGAGCCCGTCAAGTTCGACGGTGTGCTCGGCTTCGGTTTGTAAAACGGTAAATTCTACGCGGGTCAGTTCGTAGTCGAGCCATTCATGGATTAGGAAGGTCAGGCGCCGCTCTTCCATTTCCAGATAGCGTTTAGGAAGCCGTTCGCGAATGGCCTGTTTAAGTTCAGTTTGAATGGAGCGGCGAACATGGTCTGCGATAAAGGCGTCGCGGTTCTCAGTTTTGCGGAGTTCGTTCAGCGTGCGAATTCCACCAGTCTTTTGTCCACCCCAAATGGCGTGGAGGACGGCATGAAGCAACTGCCCCCGCTGCGCAGCAGTAAGGCATGGTTCTGCCGGATTCCAACTTTGCGCTGCAAGGCGTGCCGCTGCAAATGCCTTGAAAGCGCATTGCGATTGATAGGTGAGCACGCTCGCTCCGCCGGCAACCTTGTTGAAGCGGAATTCGGTGGCGCTGTAGTCTTCGAAGGTAATCGTGCGCGGCGGCGGCGCTCCTGGTGCAACGAATTGCTGTGGTAAAGCCGATGGCGTCCCTGCCGCGCGGATGATCATTCGCGACGGACGTGTCTCTGCATCTTCGCTCTGACACGCATAACTGAAGCAGACCTCAGGCGCTGAAGAGAGTAGTCGTGCGACGATGGAGTCAGACAATTCCCAATCAAGTTGCGAAGTGGCGTGCGGCATCCGTGCCTGGCGTTGAACTTCGAGCGGCAGCAGCGGATGTGTGGGGCCGGACGCGGGCCACGCGCTCTCATTTGCGCCCATGAACCAGATGGCGTCGGCGGTTAGGCCAGCCGATTCCGCAGGACCTGCAATCTGAATTGGCGCAACGTGCGATTCCGGTGCGAAGAGAGTTTCTTCAAGCGCCTCTGCGAGCGTGAGCAGGAATTCACTCCACGGGATACGGCGGCCGTCGAACCCCAGCGATGCGCAGGATTGCAGGGCCAACTCCCAGCGACGAATCACCTGAAACTCTTCGCTGGAAAGAGAGCGCGTGCCTGGCCAACCAATAGTCTGAAGCAAATTCGGAACCAACTCGGCCCACTCGATTGGGCTCTTCACACTGCGCGTCTGTTCGGCCAGTCGACGATGCGCGTCCGAAATCCGGCTCGCCCAATTGGGAGGCAAGGTTGCATTTACCTTCTGTGCCAGGAACGCCTGCAATGACCATTGGGGCCGTTCCAGTCCGCGTCTCCGCAACATGCGCATGTAGTACTGCAATGCTGCGGATTCCTGCGCGTCTGCGGCCGCCAGCTCAGACGAGAAGAGCCAATCGACTTCGTTCTCATCAATGCTGTTCGACAACCAGCGCAAGAGAAGATAAGCGCAGTGCGCAAGGGCCACTTTGCTGAGCGGAATGCCAAGCGAGAACTCAAATGCCGGAGATGAACCGGGTGCGGTTGCAAAGCTGAGAAAGGCGCGTTCGATTTCGCCTCTGTGTTGCGATAGATCCTGGGAGATCACGAGTAACTTCGTTGCAGCATCCTCTTCGAGCTTCTGCCTGCACCAGAGCGCACATGCCGTAAGTTCTGACTGCGCATCGACAGAGCAATAGTAGCGGATTTCATTCGCACCCTCTTCAAGCGGCACCTGCTGCCACTTGCCCCACTTGTCAAGGAGCCTTCGCTGAACAGGAAGAATCCGATCGAAGCCGGCAAGCAGCAGTGGTGGCGTGGCAATCGATTGAGATCCGTTTTCGAGATATGCGATCAGCTCCAGCGGCAGTCGCGCGGGGCTTAGCAGTTTTTCGGCAGCGCAAATTTCTTCGAATGCTTGGAGCCATCCTGAAAAGATTCCCGCATCCTGCTGCCAGCTTCTGCGTGCTGCAGGGCGCAGAAACTGCGGCGCGTAGAGACAAAGAAGCTGATGTGCCTGCATGGCAAGCGCCGCTACACGGTTGCGTGGCCCGCTCAGCAGAGTGGCCAGATGCTGTTCCGATCCAGCGATGTTTGACCAGATCGATTTCTCCTGCATGGGGTTCAGGACGAGCCGGTGGTCGACATCACCTTGGTCCCATGTAGTTCGCAGAAAAGTATGCCAGTCATGAATCGCGGGTGCAGGCCAGGCAGTAAGCCCTTCAGCCTGACGGGCGCGATGATACCGCGCGCTCAGAGCCCTTCGCGCGCGCTCGCTGGCGGCGATTACCAGGCCACCATCTCGCAGCCATGCGTCCGTGTGCGCATCGGGTTGCAAGTCCGGCTCCGTCGCGGGCCCAGATTCGTTGCTTGTCCCCATTTCAGCGTTATACGACAACGGGGCCTGCAGCGCCACTCCGCTCACAAAGCCCAACCCGGATGCGGAATTGCGCGGTTGTACACTGGAGAGTTATGCGCCAACTGCTAATTTCCGCTTTCCTCACCTGTTTTGTTTTGAGTGGCTGCCGGTCTGGTCAAAACTCACAGGATCAATCCAACACAGGAGTGAAGGTTTACCATGTACGCGGCAAGGTAGTCTCCACCGATGCGCAGCACGGCATTGTTGTGCTCGATCACGAAGCGATTCCTGGCTTCATGGAAGCGATGACGATGCCTTATCAGCTGAAAGATGCAAACATCATCAGCGACCTGCATCCCGGCGACGTGATCACCGCAGACTTGCTGGTCTCGAAGACTGGCCAGCAGACGGTGCTGCTTGACCACGTTGTTGTCGTGGCGCAATCAAAGCCGGACTATAAGCCGGCGGTGATTTACCATGTGCCGACCGCTGGCGACAGCGTGCCCGATTTCAAATTGCGCAACGAGGACGGACGCACGATTCATCTTGGCCAGTTCAAAGGCAAGACTCTTCTGGTGACATTTATTTATACGCGCTGCCCGCTGCCGAATTTCTGTCCGCTAGTCACGCGCAACTTCGCCACAATCAACAGTGAGTTAACCCGCGATCCCAAACTCTATGCCAAAACGCATTTGCTGAGCGTAAGCTTTGACCCCGAACATGACACGCCGGCAGTGCTTCGCGCCTATGGCGCCGGATACATCGGCAGTGATTCCAAATCTGCCTTTGCGCACTGGGATTTTGCTGTACCTGATAAACCCGAACTGCTGGCAATGGCCAAATTCTTCAACGTGGGTATCTCGAACGGCGAAAACGGCACCATCACTCACACTCTCTCCACAACCGTGATTGGGCCCGACGGCAAAGTGGTTCAGTTCTATCCTGGCAACGAATGGACTCCGGATGAACTCCTCGCAGATGTGAAGAAGCTGGCAGGGAAGGCAAGTTAGGCGGTCGGTGTTTCGCAAGAGGTCAGACCAGTTTATAATTCCTTTGAGTATCAAACAAAAAGACATATAGTCGGAAACGTCAGGAGAAAACGCAATGAGTAGCGAACTGAAGATTCGCAAGGGTGGTGAACTGGATTTCTTGTCTTTAGGGGCTTTGATTCACCGTCTCGATCCGGGAATCATCCCGTTCCGCAAGGCGACCGAGTGCCAGATTCACGTCAGCGGTGGCGAGTTCAACGTGGCAGCCAACCTGTCAGACTGTTTTCGCCTGAAGACGGCGATCGTATCGGCGATGGTGGACTATCCCATTGGCGACCTGATTGCAGAACGTGTTCGCGCTATGGGTGTGAAGCCCATTTACAAATGTTTTAAGCACGACGGCGTAACCGGGCCGAATATGGCCACCGTGTACAGCGATCGCGGTCATGGCGTGCGTCCTCCGGTGGTGTTTTACAACCGCTGCAACGAAGCTGGCGCCATGCTGAAGCCGGGAGACTTTGATTGGAAAGCGATTTTTGCGGGCGGCGTACGCTGGGTGCATTGCGGTGGCCTGTTTGCGGCTCTCTCGCCCACCACTGCTGCTTTGGCTGCTGAAATGATGCGCGAAGCCAAAGCCGCAGGTGCTGTAACTTCTTTCGACCTGAACTATCGCGAAAAGCTTTGGAACATCCAGGGCGGCAACGCGAAGGCTATCGAGACCATCGGCAAAATTGTTGAAAACGTGGACGTGCTCGTGGGCAACGAAGAGGATCTGCAAAAGGGGCTGGGCATTCCCGGGCCTGAGGTTCACGCGAAATCAAAGCTTGATTCAAGTGTCTTCTTCGCCATGATGGACCAGGTTGCAAAGAAACTGCCTGACGCCAAGATTGTGGCGACCACCCTGCGTGAGGTGCACTCCACCAACCGCCACAGTTGGAGCGCCGTTGCCTGGGTGAACGGAAAGACCTATTCCGCGCCGACAGCTGAACTTGATGTGCTGGACCGTGTTGGTGGTGGCGATGGCTTTGCAGCGGGGTTCATCTACGGCCTGCTGGCGGGGGAAGCGCCTGAACAAGCTGTCAAGCTTGGCTGGGCGCATGGTGCGTTATTGACCACCTTCCCCGGTGATACCACGATGGCAACGCTCGAGCAGGTTCGCGCTTTTGCCCATGGCGGTTCGGCGCGCATTCAACGGTAAAGAAAGTCAATCCTGGACCTACCGGCAAACATCCGATTAGAGAGATATTTGCCGGTAGCCTCCGTGTACCGCCGAACTGATATTCTTGTCTTCACGCCGGCCCCATTCTATGCGCTGGCAGCTCAGGTTTCCACCCGGCAATCCGGGCAAATTGGCGAAATCTGTCACACCCCGGGATTACCGGTATTGCAAGATGGAGGTCTCGCATGGCAAAAGTCACAATCATTTTCGCTGTCCTTCTTATCATTCTCGGGCTGGTAGGCTTTTTTTACACCGGCAGCGTACATCCAACAGCGTTAATTCCTACTTGGTTTGGATTAGCGTTGGGACTTGGTGGAATTCTGGCGATAAGTCCCAGCGAGAGCCGCCGCAAGCTTTTTATGCACATCAATGTGACCATCGGCATTATCGGTTTTTTGGGTGCATTGATCGAAGCACTTCGCGGTTACGGTGCGGCGCGGTCCGCTGGTCTTAACCCGGACTATATCGCGCTGGCCTCAAAGCTATGCATGGCCGGTTTGCTCCTCATTTACGTGAACATGTGCATCAAGTCGTTTATTGAGGCACGGCGGGCGAGAAAGCTCGAATAGGCAGGTTTTAATCTATGGGTACAATGCGTGGCGGCATGGGTATGGGAATGCGCGCCGAGCGTTCATCTCACGGCCGCGGCGGGCGCGCCGGCTCGGCGGACCTGCCGAAGAAGAAGCCAAGCCTAAAGAAGGTTTGGCCCGAGGTCAGGGCGCTGATAGTACCGCGAAAGGGCCTGCTCGTTGTTGGGCTTTGCCTCATGTCGGTAAACCGCATCGCCGGCCTGGTGCTGCCGTATATATCGAAGACCCTTCTGGATAAGGTGCTTTCTCCGCAACATCCACACCCTGAAATGTTGCCGCGCATCATTGCACTGGTGTTTTCAGCCATGCTGGTGCAGGCGGCAACTTCATTCTCGCTAACTCAACTTCTATCAAAGGCCGGCCAGCGGCTGATTGCCGAAATGCGCCGCCAGGTGCAGCGCCATGTGGGACTGCTGCCCGTCGCTTACTACGACGAGAATCGTACCGGGAATCTTGTCTCACGCATCATGAGCGATGTTGAAGGAGTCCGGAACCTGGTGGGCACAGGCTTGGTTGAATTCGTTGGCGGAATCCTGACAGCCGTACTGGCGTTCCTTTATCTGATGCATCTCAGTCCTACCGTAACGCTCACCGTGTTCAGCGTGATGGGCGTGTTTGTATTTGTACTGCAATATGGCTTTAGAACAATCCGCCCCATTTTTCGCGAGCGCGGCAAGATCAACGCTGAGGTCACCGGGCGTCTTACCGAATCGCTGGGTGGCGTGCGCGTTATCAAGGGGTATCACGCTGAGGACCGAGAGGCGACCGTCTTTTCTGCTGGCGTTGAGCGGCTGCTGCAAAACGTGATGAAGTCGCTGACCATGACGAGCTTTCTCGGATCCGCATCAACTACCGTGCTTGGCCTGGTTTCAGCGCTGGTAATGTGGCTGGGCGGCCATAATGTGCTCGGGCACTCGTGGACCGTTGGCGATTATTTCAGCTACAACATGTTTCTTGCGTTCATGATCGCGCCTGTCTTCCAGATCGTAAACATTGGAACGCAATTGACTGAGGCCTTCGCCGGCTTGGACCGCACCAACGAGATCATGGCGGAACTCGAAGAGAATCAGAGCCCGCGCCGGACGCTTAAGATGCCGCCAATTCAAGGCACGGTCGAATTCAATAATGTCGAGTTCTCGTACGTCCCCGACAAGCCTGTTCTGCACGGCATCAGTTTTCAGGCAGATCCCGGAACAGTTACGGCGCTGGTTGGCTCATCGGGGTCCGGTAAGTCGACCATCATCAGCCTGCTTTGCGCATTCCACAATCCCTCCCAGGGATCAGTGCTGGTGGATGGTTTCGACCTGTCCGAAGTGGACCTGAATACATATCGCGCGCAGCTCGGTGTGGTGCTGCAGGAGTCATTCCTGTTCGACGGAACCATTCGCGAGAACATCATGTTCTCTCGTCCCGACGCAACAGAAGAGCAATTCCTCTTTGCCTGCCGCACGGCGCGTGTGGATGAGTTTGCCGAGCGCTTTCCTGAGGGCTACGACACGATCGTGGGCGAGCGCGGCGTCAAGCTGTCGGGCGGCCAGCGTCAACGGCTTTCGATTGCTCGCGCGCTGCTGGCCGATCCCCGCATTCTGATTCTCGATGAAGCGACTAGTTCACTTGATTCGGAATCCGAAGCGATGATCCAGGCGGGCCTCAATCAGTTGATGCAGGGAAGAACGACGTTTGTCATCGCGCACCGACTGTCCACCATTCGCCGCGCCGACCAGATCCTGGTTGTTGAAGAAGGGCGCATTGTGGAACGCGGCAATCATGCCCAACTCTTCGCGCTGGGCGGTCGCTACTACGACTTGTATACCCGCCAACACGGGCTGGAAGCGAATCTGTTTCTGGCGCCTGGTGAAGGTGATGTGGTGCCGGAAGCGGAGTAGAAAGTCAGTACCTGCCGGGCTTTGTAGAAATTAATTTTCATAAATATTGAGCCAATTTGCGTCCTGCAGCCTGTCTCAAGCCTAGATACCTCGTATCACTGCTTGACACTAGTCTCATATCTTGAGAAGCTGTATCTATAGCCGAGAAGTCGACTTGGAGGATATTTGATGCGCGATGCTGCGCCGCAAGGCACTTACAAAGTTCAGGCCCTGGACCGGGCCTTTGCAGTACTGGATCTACTTGGAGAGAGCGAAACGCCGTTGGGATTAGCGCAGGTCGCGTCTTCATTACAATTGCACAAGAGCACAGCGCACCGTTTTCTCATGGTTTTAGAGCGCCATCGCATGGTGGAGCGCACTGCGAACGGTAAGTTTCGACTTGGCCTGCGTCTATTTGACTTCGGCAACCGCGCTATAGAGCAGTACGATCTCCGCGAGCGCGCTCAGCCGCATCTTCGCCGCCTGGTGACCGAGACTGAGGAGACTGCGCACCTATGTGTGCTCGAGGCGTCCCGAGTAATTTACATCGACAAGATTGAGCCGGCACGCTCGGTCCGCATGATCACGCGGATTGGCGCCAGTAATCCTGTGCATTGCACTTCGGTGGGCAAGGCCATCCTGGCGTTTCTGCCTGAGGAGCGGGCTAATGACGTGGTCAAACGGCTGCGCTTTGAGCGCTTCACGCATCGGACCATCGCCAGCACTGAAGCATTGCGCACGGAGATGGAGAAAACTCGGCGGCGCGGCTATGCTGTGGATGACGAGGAGTTCGAGGAAGGCCTTCGCTGCATCGCAGTTCCGGTGCTTGATGCTCAGCGTCAACCGGTAGCAGCGGTCAGTGTTTCAGGGCCGTCCTTCCGGGTTACGGCTCAGAAATTACCCTCGATTGCAAACCATCTGCTGCAGTGCGTGCGTGGTATTTCGATGGATATGGGGTACATTTCCTCGGGTCGCACAGCACGTGTCGCCTGGAGCGCCTAACGTTCAGGAAATTCACCCGAGCGCTGTGGAGATCTGATCCCCGGTGCACAGTCACAAGTGCAGATCTTTCTGTTAGACTCTTTTATGTGCCAAGGCAAAATTGAACCTGTGACCGCGGGTTCAATTTTTGCGCTGGGCAAGCATTAGGGGACGTAGCTCAGTTGGTTAGAGCGCTGCCCTGTCACGGCAGAGGTCGCGGGTTCGAGCCCCGTCGTCCCCGCCATAAACCCGAGAACTCGGTTTGTGGCAGTGACAAATTCTTTGTGGAATGGGCGCCTCGCGGCGCCCATTTTCGTTGCCTGCGGAAATTCCTCGGCAGGAAGCTTCATTATCACGCGTGACCGCGTTCCGACATATTCGTCTGACAAATCCCACGAAGCCATCTGACCAGAGACAATCATTTGACACGCCCGTGACAACAGCGGTCTTCCAACTCTCTACCGTTGCTATTGACCGAACTTCCCCTCGTGTTCGGCAAATCGCGCCCACCGCAGCTCTAGCGGAGAGAGAACAAATGAGGTCTCCTGCCAATGTCTGACGCTTTCAATAAAATGGCCAATCGACGTGTCGTGTGTTCAGGATCTGCTCGACCAATCGCAGCCAAGTTTGCAGCAGCTGTAGCTCTCACGCTTGCTGCTTTGTCTGCAACTGCCGGCGCTCAGAGTGCCGGCGCTTACAAGGTTACGAACCTTATTTCTGACGGTTCCGTACCCGCCAATGTCACGGATTCCAACTTCATCAATCCTTGGGCAATTTCCACCAGCGGAACATGGTGGATAAGTGCGCAAGGCAGCGGTTACAACTATGTCGTTGCATCAACGCCGAATCCCGGGACAATCAATTTCAAAGTGGTCATTCCGCCTGCTTCGGGTTCGGCGACCACTCCCGGAGAACCCGCTGGATCGGTCACCACGGCAGGCGCTGTTGGAATGATTCTTCCCAACGCGACCAAGGCCTCGTTTCTGTTCTCATCTCTCGACGGAACCATTTCCGGATGGAACAGCAAGCTCGGCACAGCGAATGCCGTCACTCAGGTCGTCGTGAATAACAGCGCGGCCGGAGCCATCTATACGGGACTTGCGATCATTAACACCGGCACAGCAAGCTATATTCTGGCGGCTAATTTCGGCGCGGGGAAAGCTATCGAAGTTTACGATAGTGCCTTCAACCGCACACAACTGGCCGGCTCGTTCACGGATGCTGGTTTGCCGGCTGGCTATGCGCCATTCTCAGTTCACGTACTGAATGGAAAGGTGTATGTGGCGTATGCGATGCGGACCAGCAGTGCGCCTTATGTCACGGTTGATGGATTAGGAAATGGCGCAGTCAGCGTTTTTGACACATCCGGCAATTTTGTCGCACGCGTTGCCACTGGTGGCAATCTCGATTCGCCTTGGGGGGTAGCCATCGCCCCTGCGAATTTCGGCATCTTCGGCGGATCAGTCTTGATTGGCAACTTCGGTAACGGCACGATCAACGCGTACGACCCGACCAGCTTTGCGTTTCGCGGTCAGCTAACCGATGCGAGCGCAAAACCTCTTGTCTACGATTCTCTTTGGGAATTGCTTCCGGGCGGCACAACAGTGGGGAACACAACCGGGGTCAGCGGCGGAGATACCAATACGGTCTACTTTACGGCCGGGCTCACGAACGAGTCTCACGGACTATTCGGGGCGATCTCAAACGATACCTCCGCGGGGACCCCGACGTTTGCACTCACCACTTCGGCCAACTCAGTCACGGTTGCGAGCGGTTCGCAGGCTCAGGTGACCCTGAGTGTCCAGCCGATCTACGGCTTCACGGGTGAAGTAAAGTTGGCTTGCACAGGTTTGCCTGCAGGCGCAGTGTGTTCCATCGCGCCAGTACAGGTTAGCTCGACGGGGACAACCCCGAGCTTGTATAGCGTAACAATTCTCACAAGAAAGAACACTGCTCTCCTCGAAAACACGAAAGAGCATCTGTCAGGCATCGCCTATGCTCTTCTGCTCCCATTCGCATCATTCCTGGTGTTTGTTCGCAGGCGCTCTATGGAGTATTTGGGACTGTTTCGCGTGTTTGTCCTGTGCGGAATTGCGCTTGTCACCCTCAGTGCCGTCGTAGGATGTTCGAACGACCCAACAACGCCGCCTGGAACCTCTCAGGTGGGAATTACCGCATCTGCGGGCTCAATCAGCCGTACCTCAACGGTGACGCTTGTGGTGCAGTAACGAGTCTGTCAGAAAATTCAATCTAAGCAGAGGAAGCCGCGACGACGCGCTCGCGGCTTTTTCATTTTTAAGACACGCGCTAGAAACGCTCTTAGAAACCGCGACGGTACAGCAGGAAACCAAAGAATTGAAAGACGCCGGTTATCGCGACACAGATCAGGGCAATGACGAAAAAGGGTGTTGCCTGCCTCTCCATGATTTGGAAACCGAGCGCGTGGGCGCCCGTCAACGCAAAGCAGACGTAGTTCCAGCGCTGCATCTTCTTCCATTGCCGCGTGCCAAGTCGGCGCAGGTACCAGTCGTTCGAAGTGGCGAACAACACAATTAAAACAATTGTTGCGGCCAGCCCGGTAAAGTTATTGAATCCGAACAGATCGTGCCGCAGACCTCGCGGCCCGTGTTTGCTGTGTTCGTAGACGTAGTAGAGCCATGGGCGTCCGCGCAGATGCACATTCTGTCCCACTACCGCATGGAATATTCCGACAATTCCGGCCCAAATGCCGATGTCCCGCCGTAGGTCGCTCGAAACCGGGATACGCTGTTTTCGAAAGGCGTTCCATGGTCCGATGAGAAGGGTAGCCGCGAGCAGAACCAGCGCGGGATACGCGGTGGCAAAGCTCAATTTGGTGATCACGTCTCGGTACGGCCGCGTCACGTAGAGTGCGGCAGTGCTAGCCGACGCAAGCAGAAAGAGCGGCAGGTGATGTGTGTAAATTCGTGTTCGCAGTCGCTTCGTCAGCACCTTTACTCTTCCGCGCTCCTCAGTATCCCGTTTTCCATTCTTACAGATGCCGGCCAGAGCGTCGCAGAGTTGATGAAAGCAAGCCGGACAGGCTCGTTGCATTGACTTGGATTTGAACGGGCCTGAACCTACCCGGGCGCAGCCGTGTACGCGGTCCGCAGTGCGCTATAGAATGGTGCTGCCGCTTCTGGGGAGTGTGCCATGCACTATAACACAATGATTCAATCGCGCATGACTCTTCCCTGGAATCGTAGCATTCGTTTTATTGCGTGAAGGAGAGTTCTCGTGCGTATGCAAATGTTCCATCGCTGTGCTGCATTGCTTGTGGCTGGATTGGCGCCGATTGCAATTGCCCAATCTACTACTAAAAAGCCGGCTGCTGCTCCCGTTAAGCAACATTCCGATCAAATCTGGTTCGATTCGACACAGCCGCTAGAGAAGCGAGTGGATGCACTTGTCTCCAGCATGACGCTCGAAGAAAAAGCCGAGCAGATGAACAATCATGCTCCAGCGATTCCAAGGCTTGGAGTTCCGGAGTACGACTACTGGAGCGAAGGGTTGCACGGCATTGCACGTTCAGGCTACGCCACGCTCTTTCCCCAGGCCATTGGAATGGCGGCAACGTGGGACACCAACCTTCAGCACCAGATTGGTAATGTGGTTGGAGTCGAAGCGCGGGCACGTTACAACCAGGCAATGAAGGACGATATTCACCGCATATTCTGGGGGCTTACCATCTGGTCGCCCAATGTAAATATTTTTAGGGATCCGCGCTGGGGCCGCGGCCAGGAAACCTATGGTGAAGATCCATATTTGACCAGCAGCATGGGCGTTCCGTTCGTCACGGGTCTGCAGGGCAACGATCCCAAATATTTCCTCACCGTGGCTACGCCAAAGCACTATGCCGTCCATAGCGGCCCTGAGCCGCTGCGCCACAAGTTCAATGTGGATGTTGATCCTCGCGATCTCGAAGACACCTATCTGCCGGCTTTTCGCGCAACCATTACGCAGGGCAAGGCAGACTCCATCATGTGCGTCTATAACGCGGTCAATGGGCAGCCGGGATGCGCGAGCAAGATGCTGCTGGACACCTACCTGCGCGGCTACTGGAAGTTCAACGGCTTTGTGACTTCAGATTGTGGTGCCATTACCGACTTTTATTCGGCCACAGGGCATCACTTCTCGCCTGACAGGGCACACGCTGCTGCAGCCGCTGTGAAAGCCGGAACGGATACGGCGTGCGGTACGGATTACTCGGGCCTGGTAGATGCGGTGCATCAGAACCTGATCAAGGAGTCTGAGGTTGACGTCTCGCTGAAGCGGCTGTTCATAGCACGGTTCCGTCTGGGAATGTTCGATCCGCCGTCCGCGGTCAAGTATGCTCAGATTCCCACGTCAGTGATTCTCTCTCCGGAACACCGTGCATTGTCGCTGAAGACCGCGCATGAATCCATCGTTCTGCTCAAGAACGACGGCATCCTTCCGCTCAAGCCTGTCTATCATCGCATCGCCGTTGTCGGGCCCAATGCAGCTTCGCTCGCTGCAATTGAAGGGAACTATTTCGCCATCCCGAAGAATCCGATTCTACCGATCGACGGCATCACCACAGCAATGGCGGGCAAAGCGACCGTGACATATCAGCAGGGTTCGCCGTATGTTGAAGGGCTTCCTCTGGTGATTCCTCGCACGGCTCTTCATCCTGCTAAAGGATCGAAAGAAGAGGGTCTACAGGCCGAGTACTTCGCGTCCTCCTCATTTACGGGGACGCCCATACTGCGGCGCGTGGACAAGCAAGTTGATTTCAACTGGGACTCGTCGCAGCCCGTGCCAAACGTGCCTTTCAAAGACTTCGGTGTTCGCTGGACCGGCTTCATCAAGCCTCCCGCGGCCGGAGCTTATCGCTTCTCCGTCCATCTCTATCGCACCAGGCCCTGCAACGGGGAAGAGCAGTACTCGATGTGGATTGATGGCAAGATGATCGGCAACAACTCGCCGGTGGTCAATGCTCAACTCGGCGCGAAATGTCCCTCGGGGTTCGATTACACATTCCCTGATACCGACGAGCACAGCGTCCGCTTTGAATACTCGCATGTGAACAAATTCAACGGTGCAGGTGTCACGTTGCAGTGGGCCGCTCCGGTTGGCGCGATGCAGCAACAGGCAGTAGAAGCTGCAAAGAATTCCGATCTTGTGCTTGCATTTGTTGGATTGTCACCAGATCTTGAAGGCGAAGAGATGCCGGTACATGTTGAAGGATTCAATGGCGGCGATCGCACCGATATTGATCTGCCGAAGGCGCAGCAGCAGTTGCTGGAGGCGGTTGCGGCTACCGGCAAACCTGTGATCGTCGTCCTCATGAGCGGCAGCGCAGTTGCGTTGAACTGGGCCAACGAGCACGCTAACGCGGTAATCGAGGCGTGGTATCCAGGCGAGCTTGGAGGCAAAGCAATCGCTGACATTCTCAACGGAACCGCCAATCCATCGGGGCGCCTTCCCATCACGTTCTACGCGTCTGACAGCCAGCTTCCTCCGTTTGAGGACTACAGCATGAAAGGGCGCACATATCGCTACTTCAAAGGCGAGCCGCTCTATCCTTTCGGCTATGGCCTGAGCTATACGAAGTTCAAGTACTCGGGGTTGAAGCTTTCATCTGCGTCGCTTGAGGCAGGGAAGCCGCTTACTGCAGACGTCACCATCACCAATACGGGTAATCTTGCCGGAGACGAAGTGGCTGAGTTGTACCTGGTTCCGCCACAGCAGGGCGGAAATCCTCTGCGCAGCCTTGCGGGATTCAAGCGCGTGCATCTTGCGCCGAAGGCCAGCACGGTTGTGCACTTCAGCCTTGATCCGCGTGATTTGAGCGAAGTTAATAGCGCGGGCAAGCGCGAAGTTAGGGCAGGCGCCTACCAGATTTATGTAGGCGGAACGCAACCCGGCACCAAGGACGCAAACGGCATCTCGCAGGACCTGACCATTACAGGTTCGGCGCCGATTCCTGAATAGCAGTCTGCTGAAAGGTGGCGTGCCCGCATCGTTAGAAGATTAACGTTGCAGGCACGCCGTTTTCTATCTGGCACTCTATTGAATGCGCTCAAAGTTGAAACCGGCCTCGCGCAATGCGTGGCTGATCGCGGTGATGTGCGCTGCGCCGCGTGTCTCAAGCGTCACATCGATCACCGTTTCACCCAGGCTGACGCCATAATAGGCGCGATTGTGAAGAGTCTCGACGATGTTGGCGCGTTCGCGCGCAAGGATCTCTGTGAGTTGATGCAGTGCACCAGGCCTGTCCTGCAGGTAGACGCGAATGCGCAGCAAGCGCCCGTCCTTCACCAGACCGCGTTCGATAATTTTCGCCAGCAGCGTAACATCGATGTTGCCGCCGCACACCAGGGCCACTGTCCTCCGATGGCGAAGCTTCGTCTTCGCCTGGACAATCGCTGCCAAGGCCGCAGCCCCCGCGCCCTCGGCCAACGTCTTCTCCTGCTCGAGCAGCATCAGAATTGCGCTAGCAATCTCTTCATCGTCAACCGTAACGATCTCGTCAATGTATCGATTCACGAACGGCAGCGTTAATTGGCCAGCACGGCGTACCGCGATGCCGTCGGCGATGGTCGCTGCCGCGGCAATAGACACAGGTGCGCCCGCCTCTCGCGCACGAAGCATTGACGGTAATTTCTCCTGTTCTACACCGATGACGCGAATCTTCGGATTCATTTCTTTAAGGGCACAGCCGACGCCACTGATCAGACCGCCCCCGCCGATGGGCACCACGACGGCTTCGAGGTCCGGCACCTGTTCGAGCAATTCAAGCCCGATAGTGCCCTGGCCGGAGATTACATCGGGATCATCGAACGGATGAATGAAAGTGCAGCCTTCCGCTCCGCAGCGCCGCGTAGCTTCCTCGCAGGCCTCGTCATAGTTTGTGCCGTGCAGTATCACTTCCGCTCCATACGACCGAGTGGCGGCGATTTTCACGAGCGGGGTGGTCAACGGCATTACGATCTGCGCGCGAATATTGAGGGCCGAAGCATGGAAAGCGACTCCCTGTGCATGGTTTCCCGCGCTGGCCGCAATCACTCCCCGCCTGCGTTGGTCTTCATCCATGGTCAGAAGTTTGTTCAGCGCGCCGCGCTCCTTGAATGATCCTGTTCGTTGCAAGTTTTCCAATTTCAAATGCAGCGGCAATCCGGTCAACTCTGAGAGGTAGTGCGAGAGGTGGCACGGCGAGCAGAGGATCGCATCTCCAATGCGGTTACGGGCTGCTTGAATGCTGGCTAACGTTACGGGTTCCAAAGGTAGTCTCCTTGCTTTCAATCGCAGGAAGCGGCGGGTAGCGGAGTTTTCAGTCGAGACTAGAAAGCCACCAGCCGCGCTTGCGGGTGGTGGCCTGTGTGTTGCTCGAACTCAGAATTTTTGAGTCAGGCTCCTGTTCCCGCGCGCAAGTTGGCGCCCATAATTCGAATAACGGGAATGGAGTGGAAATGCTTCATCTCTAACCGCAGTAGATCAAAGCTGCAGGATTCACGTCAAGCACCAGCAGGTAGTTCTGACATCATGCTGCTTCTACGAGAGCCAGGCGACGGACGGTCAGAACCGTAATGTCGTCTTCCTGCCCAAACTCCTTGGCCGCTTCTGCGACGTAAAAGGCTGACTGGCTGCTTAGGTTGTGAACGCGATCGAATCCAAATAGCTCTCCAGAAGGATTGCGCGCTTCAACAACGCCGTCGGAAACAAGCAGGAGCCTGTCTCCAGGATGCAGGTAGACGCGAACCTCGTCGTAATTGATCTCAGACAGAACTCCGAGCGGCAGGCCGCCTGGAAGCGCAACTTCCTGGCTATTCAAATAGGGCGGAATGTGTCCGGCATTGGCGATGGTTAGTTCGCCATTGGCCCCGAACAGCGCAGCTTGGCAGGTCGTAAAGCTGTCGCTTCCCGCCAGCACTCGATTCAACGATTGCAGGATCTTTGCCGGGCTTTGCTCGGTAGTTTTGCGCAGCGCGCCCATCAGCATCGATACGTTCATAGCCGCCTTCAGTCCTTTGCCGGCCACATCGCCGATAACCACCAACAATCCGTCATCGCCGACCACTTGCAGATGGTAGAAATCGCCGCCGACCTCGTTGGCGGGATCGTACACCGAGTCCACTTGAAAACCAGGAGTTATGAGCTTCTCGCGCGGAATTATCAGCTCCTGGACACTCCGTGCAGCCTCAAGCTCGCTGCTTGCCCGCTCTTGTTCTCTATGAATCCGGAGGAAACGAAAGAAAATGATGAGCACAATCACCAGGATGCCGGCGAAATCTGCAATGGAAGCAAAGTGAATGGGGATCGGTCCCGCCTGAATGGTCAGCGGTGACACGTACGTGCGGCCGCTCCATTCGCTTACGGCGGATGTCAGCATTGGTTCCAGAATTCCGATGCCGGTAAGGATCAGTGGAATCAACAGAAGGCCCGCTTCAAAGTTGCGGCGGGCAGTAGCCACGAGCAGCGTAGCGAGTACGAAGGCAAGCCATCCGGCCATCCACAAGGTGCTGACTGCAAGCACAGCGATCAACACGAATCCCGCCGCTCTGGTATGTCCCACGAGCAGGAGACTCGGGCCGACTGCCGCCAACACCGGAGCCGTGTACCGCAAGATCCTGATGTGCCATTTGACGAACCAGTACCTTGGCCGTACGCCTACGAACGCAATCAGAAATTCGAAATACAGATACGACGAAATGAGCACCAGCTCAAGCACGATTCCGGCATACCAGAGGCTGTCGATTTGCGCGTTGTTGCCCGCTAGTTCAACCCATGCAATCGGCGCTTGCGCAAGCTCATGCAGCGCCAGCCACATGTACTCCGTGTGGTTGCGTTGCGCATAAAAAAGCGCGAACAGGAAGAGTGCAAGCACCAGCAGAAGAACGGAATCAACCAACCGTGGCAATCGCTCAAACAGCCCTCTGTCCAACCAGGCTTGGAGTGTGCGATTCAGATCTTCGTGGTTGCCCAGGTACAGCGTTCGATTGACGAAGAAGTTGTTGTATGCGCTGTATCCGAAGGGAATGTAAATAGTGCGGATCACAAGCGTGAGGGAGGTCTCGTCCGGAGAAAGGTTCAGATCGTAGATGCGCGAAATCTGCTGGTAATGCTCCGGCGCTTGCCCGTGCGGTCCCTCAGGATAGATCAGCTTGCCGTTCGCAAACACGTCAACACCGGGCCCGGTTGACGAGAATCCAAGGGAAGCGTTCTCTGAGACTGGCAACTGGATGAGCAATGAAACTGGCCCGTGCTTCGGTGCCAATTTCAATCGCAGGCGAAACCACGCGAAGCGCCGGTCCCGTGCCGGATTGGCGTACGGGCGCCTCGGCGATCTTACGGTGCCGTTATTGGATTTTGGATCTTCATCCGGCACATCGCTCATGGTGCCGATGGCATCGCGAACCGCCCAACTAGAGTCATCGAAGTCCGGCTGGGCAGCCTTCTGGTCGGAAGAGATTCCCACCCGCCAATCCTGATCCAGGCGGACGGGGGAGCCTAGCATTGTTGCATCGAAAACGGTCGGAGGAGCGGAGGCCGTGGCAGAAGGGGGTGTAGACTTGGCGGTTTCGGGACTCGAATTCCTCGTGCGAGGCTGCGCTTGCCCAAGCTGCCCCGGCAGCAGGACGACCATGCCCGCGACAGCCAATGCCAAGCTTAAGACTGTTCGCCGCAAAATTCTCTCCCAAAACTGTTTGTTCTCCAATGTAATTCAGTCGGATGGGCGTTCGAACATGCTCTGCTGAATTTCGGGGCGGGAAGCCGGCTCTGGCCTTTCAAATGCAATATTCTTGAGGTCTATTGTTACCAAAGCAGCACGTGCAGGCGTCTAATGAGCGTAGAACTGTAGAAAGTAGGGTTAGAGCAGTTGTGCCGCCGGAGGTGAGGTAATGGAAAAGGAATTCAAAGGCTCGCGTACTGTGTTGCTGGGGGCGTTGGCATTGGCGCTCGCTGCGACCCTCGGAGCCCAATCCACAACGTCGAGCACGACCCCGGCCGATTCTTCCCAAACAGCTCAGCCTGCTCCAGGCACCGCCCCGGTAGCAGGTGATGCCGCCCCGCCCCCACCCTCGGCCACTGCCGACAATAAAGAGCAGGGGTCGGACGCCAAAGGCAAGAAGGACAAGGATAAGAAAGATAAGGGCAAGAAGGACAAGGACAAGGATAAGGACGAGGCGGAAGCCGGAACCACTCCGGTGAAAGGTGATAGCGACGCCAAGGTTGACCCGGATAAGGTAGTCGCCGTCGGCGGCGATCTGCGGAAGGTAAAGCCGGGCAGCGTTGAGGACGTCAGCGCAGTCGGCAATCGCGATATCGGTGGCCGGGGACTCGGCAATTGGTATTCGACCGACACCGAGATCAAGATGGGCAAGTCGTATGCCGACGAAATTGAAAAGAGCTCGAAGTTCATTACTGATCCAGTGATTACGGAATACGTCAATCGCGTCGGCCAGAACATCGTCAAGAACTCCGATTGCAAGGTGCCTTTTACCATCAAAGTCCTTGATTCGGACGAAATCAACGCCTTCGCGTTGCCTGGCGGATTCTTCTATGTGAATTCAGGATTGATTTTGAATGCGGACGAAGAAGCTGAACTTGCTGGTGTAATGGCGCATGAGACTGCCCACGTTTGCGCTCATCATGCGGTGCGGCAAATGACGCGCATGAATTACGCGCAACTCGGCACCATCCCGCTCATCTTCATCGGTGGATGGACGGGGTACGGCATTTACGAAGCAGCCTCGATCGGTATTCCAATCACATTCATGCGATTCTCCCGTGAGTTTGAATCGCAGGCGGATTTCCTCGGCGTGCAATATATGTATCGTTCGGGTTACGATCCGCAGGCGTTCATTACGTTCTTTGAAAAGATTCAGGCGCTTGAGAAGCGCAAGCCGGGTGCTGTAGCCAAGGTCTTCGCCGATCATCCCCAGACTCCGGACCGCATCCTGCATTCGCAGGAGGAAATTGCACGCATTCTGCCCGCCCGGGACGAGTACATGGTCACAACCTCGGAGTTTGATGAAGTGAAGGCTCGCCTTGCGCGTATTGAGAATAAGCGCCGGCTGACCGACAACAAGGGTGCAGCCAAGCCGTCGCTCCGCAGGGCAAGCACCGGGGCTGACCCATCGAGCCAGACCGGCGATGATACCAATTCCAATGGAGACGACCGGCCCACGCTGCATCGCCGGGACGACCAGCAGTAAGTCCCGTCAGCTCTTCGAATTGGAACTTCAAGCGCCGCCGATGGCAAGAAGCCCGGCGGCGCAGTTACGTTCAGTACTTGTTTGCAGGCAGGATGGCTTGCAGTGGACGTCAGAACAACCCGAGTCCCATTCTTAAGTGAAGAAGCTCGGCCATTATCACTGGGACCAATTTGCCGAAAACGCACCATCTGCTTTAACAACCCTAGAAATTGCGGCCCGCGTGGAAGCTTCCCCAACAGAATGCGTTTGAGTGAGGCAGCGCCGTCTAACGGCCCGGGACAAGAGCGATCGGAAGCGGACAATTTCCGCTAAATCCCCGAAAATCCTTGAAATGATGGGTGAATCCGCGTTATATACAACACTACCGGCACATTTGCCGAAACCGCTCAATCGTTCTGACCTCTGGAGGCAGACATGCGTAACGCCGCCCGTTCCAATCTACTGGTCCCTGAGATTCGTGAGGTCATGGACATCCGCCAGGCTTCTGACTACCTTGGGATTTCGCCAGACACTCTCTACAAATACGCCTCGGAAGGCTTTGTTCCGGCTTTCAAGCTTGGAAATCGCTGGCGCTTCAAACGGTCGCGCCTCGATGAGTGGATGGACCACCAATCTGACCTGCAGTCCGGTGAAGTCGAAGTCGATCCGCACCAGAAGAAGCCCGTCAAGCCGGCCATGTAATAGCCGGTTCGTGGGGGATTGGAGAAAGGCAAAAGACCTTCACCTATATCTCCTTCGATATGACGAGCATCGCTCCTCTCATGGCAGAGCCCTGTGCCCTCATCTTAGCCGCTGTCCTGTGATAAAACAGACCGAGTGAACCACTTCCGACGCATCGGCGCTCTGCGCCGCAAGATTACGCGTGCCGGCCTTTCGGGCATCTTAGTTACCCATCTTCCGGACCTGCGCTACCTATCAGGATTTACGGGCTCCAGCGCTGCCTTAGCGGTCACCAGCCGAGCGGCGCGCCTGTTTACGGACGGTCGCTACACCGCCCAGGCGGCCGATGAAGTCGAAGCCGCCAAAGTCGAGATCGTGCCAGGTTCTCCCGCCGTCAGTGCTGTTCAGTGGCTGGCCGCACAGCCCGGCGCCACAATGGCCGGGTTTGATCCAGCGTGGACTACCGTTTCGGAACTTGCTCGCTTGAAAGCAGCTCTCCCAGCCCATTTGCGCCGATCCTTTCTGGCTGCGTTGCCAGCATCGCTTGTGGAGCAGCTTCGCCGGGTAAAGGACGAAGATGAAATAGCCATCATGGTTGAGGCGGCGTTAGTGGGCTGCAAGCTTTTTGAGCACATTGTTGGATTTATTCGGCCTGGCCTGCGGGAAATTGAAGTGGCAGCCGAATTGGAATACCAGGCGCGCCTAATGGGTGCTGAAGCCATGTCGTTTGAAACTATCGTGGCTTCCGGGGTCCGTTCAGCGTTCCCGCACGGTCGGGCAACTGCATCTCTGCTGCCTCGTAAAGGGTTCCTGACGCTTGATTTCGGTGTTATCCTCAAGGGTTATTGCTCGGATATGACGCGCACTGTCTACCTGGGCAAGCCGGGGAAAGAGGAACGCAACACCTACAACTCAGTGCTTGAGGCACAGCAGGCTGGTGTGGCGGCGGTGGCTTCAGGTATAACATGCGCTGAGGTGGATGAGGCGGCTCGCTCGATCCTCCGCAGAGACGGTTTGGCTGAGGCATTTTCCCATTCGACAGGTCATGGAGTCGGGCTTGAAATTCATGAGCAGCCACGCATTGGCGCAGGGCAAACCACGAGATTGTTGCAAGGCATGGTGATCACCATCGAGCCGGGCGTTTATCTGCCAGGCAAGTTTGGTATTCGTATTGAAGATATGGTTGCTGTAACGGCAACAGGAGGCCAGGTGTTAACCCCCGCACCCAAGGCTCTGATTGAACTCTGAACCGAGGGCAAGCTGAGGATTTTGAGATGGGCCCCCAACCAGACGTGGGAGACTTAGAGAACGAATGAAACAACAAGACATTGCAGACTTGAAACAATTGATTGAATTCCTGAAGGAATACCAGATCGCCGAATTTGACCTTGATCGCGGCGACTTGAAGATCCGGCTCAAATTCAATCAGCAATCGACGCCCCAGGCAGGCCTGGGAGATCTAGCACGATTGCTGAGCACCGCTCCGCAAGGGGCAGCTTCGCCCAATGCGGCTGCAGCGCAGCCCCCCGCACCGGCAGTTTCCCAGGCTCCGCAGGAGGATCCTGATGCCGGGCTGCATATCGTAAAGTCGCCAATCGTCGGTACCTATTATGGCTCGCCTTCTCCCGGAGCTGCGCCATTCGTAGTTCCCGGCGATCGCGTCGAAAAGGGCCAGGTGATTTGCATCGTCGAAGCGATGAAGCTGATGAACGAAATTGAATCAGATGCCTCGGGCGAAATCGTCAAGTGCCTGGTTTCCAACGGTCAGCCCATCGAATTCGGGCAGCCCCTCTTTTCAGTTCGGCTGAGTTAGAATCAGCCGAACTTGCCTCACTCAAAGGGTAGGAATGTTTCGTAAGGTTCTGGTTGCCAATCGTGGCGAAATTGCTTTGCGCGTATTGAATGCGTGCAAGGAACTCGGCATTCGTACTGTCGCGGTTTACAGTGAAGCCGACCGCAATGCACTGCACGTCCGCTTTGCTGACGAAGCTATCTGTATTGGCCCTCCCCGGCTCAGTGAGAGCTACCTGAATGTGCCCGCAGTCATTTCGGCCGCTGAGATTGCTGATGTTGAGGCAATTCATCCTGGGTACGGCCTGTTAAGCGAAAACGCGAATTTTGCTGAAGTTTGTCGCGCCTCGAATATCAAGTTCATCGGTCCGCCGCCCGAAGTCACTCGTTTGATGGGCGAGAAGGAAAAAGCCCGCCAGGCAATGAAGAAGGCCAAGGTGCCCATCCTTCCTGGCTCTGATGGCATACTTGCCGGCGTAGAAGAAGCGCAGGAGTGGGCAAAGAGAGTCGGATTTCCGGTGATCCTGAAGGCGAAAGCCGGTGGTGGCGGTCGCGGCATGAGGATTGTGCGCTCTGCCGACGATCTGCCGAATCTTTATCACGCGGCCAATACTGAAGCTGCAAATGCCTTTGGCAATGGCGAGCTGTACATGGAAAAGTTCATCGAGAACCCACGCCACATCGAGTTTCAGATGCTGGCCGATGAACACGGTAATGTCGCATCGCTGTTTGAGCGCGAGTGCTCTATCCAGCGCCGTCATCAGAAGCTGATTGAAGAAGCGCCATCGTTGCAAGTGAATGCCAGGCTTCGCGAAGACATAGGCCGCACGCTCTGCCGTTGCTTGGCAGAGATCGGATACCAGAACGCCGGTACGGTTGAATTTCTAATGGATGCCGATCACCATCTCCATTTCATCGAGATGAATACGCGAATCCAGGTGGAGCATCCAGTGACCGAGGCCATTACGGGCGTCGATATGGTCAAGGCGCAGCTGCGCATTGCCGCAGGCGAACGGCTCGATGAAATCCTGCCTTCAAAGCTTGAGATTCGCGGCCACGCAATTGAGTGCCGCATCAACGCCGAGCATCCCAGAAAGTTCACGCCCTCTGCAGGCCAGATCACGGCTTTCAATGTTCCCGGTGGCAATGGCATTCGCGTCGATACGGCTCAATACTCTGAAGGCGTGATTCCGCCCTATTATGATTCGCTGATCGCCAAGCTCATCTCCTATGGCATTACTCGCGAGGAAGCAATCGCAAAGATGGAACGCGCACTGAGCCAGTTCATTGTGCAGGGAATCGAGACGTCCATTACGTTGCATCAGGAGATCTTCAAAGATCCGGCATTTCGTGAGGGCGAGTTCGACACCGGATTCATGGAAAGATTTCTAGCTTCAAGAACAGCAAATTCAAACTGACGACTCCACGTAAGCTCCGCCCTCACGGGCTTTACGCCTTTCATTGAGCCGTGTAACAATCGTTTCGTTTCTTCTGAGATTGGTTCAGTTTCGACAATTGAGGCTTGAATGATTACGTTCAATCGCGGAAAATTTCTGCGTTGCCAAAGGCTTGCGTTTGGTTTGGGCCTCTCAGTTTTTGCCGCGGTGTGCGCTGCGCAAGGCACTGTAGATTGGCCTGCGTTCAACGGCCAGCTTCAGGCCGATCACTACTCGCGGCTTGCGCAGATCAATCGCGCCAATGTGCATCAGCTCAAACAAGCATGGATATTTGATACCGGCGAGAAAGGCGGGCTGCAGACCAACCCCCTGATCATCGGCCGCACGCTTTACGCTTACACGCCGAGCCAAAAAGTTGTTGCGCTCGATGCCGCCACCGGTGAGTTGAAATGGAAATTCGATTCCGGCATTGATGGTCAGCAACCTGCTCGCGGACTGGCGTTCTGGACTGACGGAAAAGAAGAGCACATCTTTGCCGGCGTCATGAACTATCTCTACTGCCTGGATGCCCGGACCGGTAAACCCGTGTCCTCTTTCGGTGAAGATGGCCGCATCGATCTGCGCAAAGGGCTCGTCGAATTTCGCGGTGAAGACTATGAGAAGCAGTCCATCGCGCTTACCAGCCCTGGAGTTATTTACAAGGACCTGATTATCGTTGGAGGCCGCAATCCGGAGGTCCATCCTTCGCCTCCCGGAGATATCCGCGCTTTCGATGTGCACACAGGCGAGTTGCGTTGGGCCTTCCATACCATTCCTCGTCCCGGCGAGCCTGGCTACGAAACATGGCCGGCCGATGGATATAAAACGGCCGGCGCTGCGAATAACTGGACCGGCATGTCGCTAGATGCTGAGCGCGGAATCGTGTACGTGCCTACCGGGTCCGCTGTGATGGATTTCTACGGAGGCGACCGCGTTGGAGACGATCTCTACGCCGACTGCCTGCTTGCTCTCGATGCCAACACCGGAAAATTGCTGTGGCATTTTCAAGGTGTTCACCACGACATCTGGGATCGAGACTTTCCTGCGCAGCCGGCGTTGTTCACTCTGCATCGCGACGGCAAGAACATCGACGCAGTGGCGCAGATCAGCAAGCAAAGCTACATCTACGTCTTCAACCGGGTTACTGGCGAGCCTCTGTTTCCCATTCACGAACATCCGTACCCGCCCAGCAACGTCCCTGGCGAGGTGACGTCTCCCACGCAACCGATGCCGGACGTTCCCGCGCCATTTGGCCGCCAGCGTATTACTGAGGACATGCTTACCAACCGCACGCCTGCGGTACACAAGTGGGCAGTAAACCAGTTTCGCAATATGCAGAGCGGCGGCCAATTTTCACCGATCCTTCTCGGCAAGTTGACCGTTATCATGCCGGGATTCGACGGCGGGGGCGAGTGGAGCGGACCAGCTCTCGATCCCACGACCGACATTCTGTACGTGGGATCAAGCGAGATGCCGTGGCTGGCTGCGCTTGCTCCAAAGCAGGCTGGAGGCAGTGCAGGTGCTCGCGTTTACCAGAGTCAATGCGCAGTTTGCCACGGTGTCAACAGGGCAGGCTCTCCACCGGCGTTTCCATCCCTTGTCGATATCCGCAGTCGCATCAGTGACGCGGAAATCGTCGAACGGATCCGAGGCGGAAAGGGAAGAATGCCCGCTTTCCCAAATCTGAGTGGAGAAGATGTCCAGGCGCTGCTTAGCTTTCTGAAAACCACCGACAAAGATGCTGAGGGTCCGAGTACCTCGGAAAACAGCAAACCGGAATATGTGTTTTCCGGCTACCGCAAATTCACTGACCCTGACGGGTACCCTGCCATCACTCCGCCTTGGGGAACGCTCAATGCGATCGACCTGAAGACGGGCAAATTCCTTTGGAAGATTCCGCTGGGTGAGTACCCAGAACTGGCACGGCAGGGAATGAAAAACACGGGCAGCGAACTTTACGGCGGCCCAATTGTGACGGCGAGCGGAGTGTTATTCATCGGCGCCACAACTTACGATCGCAAGTTCCACGCGTTTGATACGCGGACGGGCAAACTGCTTTGGGAGACTACGCTGCCTTACTCCGGCAATGCGACGCCCGCAACCTACATGATCGACGGCCGGCAGTATGTTGTGATTGCGGCCAGCGGCGCTCGCAACCCTAAAGAACCGGCCGGCAGCGCCTATGTGGCCTTTACATTGCCCGAGAAAACTACGGACAAAACGAGCGCTTCCCACTGAAAAGAGACTGATTTTGGCTCGAAACCAGGCCTAAATTGAAGGTTGCGATTACCATTTAGTACTGGTACGTCAAGATAACTGCTTTCTTTTCAGGCGCAGATTCGCAAAGAATGGCATCTGGGCGGGAGGGGGGTGGGGTGCGCTTTTTTTGACGGCGAAAGGTTAGATTTCGTGGCCTTGCTTCACTCCTTCAAATTCCAGTTTGCTTGAGCAGAGCGTAATCTGCGGCAATTTTCGTTTTACAAGCTGAAGCTGTTGCCTGTTCGCCGTTTCGAGCCAATTGTTCTATGCTTTTCCTGCAACACGGAGGTTGCGCAATGGATTATCAAAAAGAAATCATTTCAGAATATGATCGTGAAGCTGCAAAGACCCGCAAAATGCTCGAAGCAATTCCGGCGGACGCTGACCTCAGTTTCAAGCCGCATCCGAAGTCGATGCCGCTGGGTAACCTTGCCGGCCATTTAACTGACATGGTAGGCGACTGGGCTATCACTACATTGACCCAGGACAAACTCGAGTTTCCCGCCGACCACAAATGGGACCCGTATGTGCCGGCAAACAGAGAGGCGGTGCTTGAAAAGTTCGACAGCAAGCTTCCTGAGGCGCGCAAGGCTTTGGCGGCTACTGCACCGGAGAAATGGGACCAACATTGGAAGTTCATCTTCGGCGGCAATACGTTCATAGATCAGCCGCGCTGGCAGGTGTTCCGCGAAATGGTCATCAGTCACATGGTTCACCATCGGGCGCAGCTTGGCGTTTACCTGCGGCTGTTGAACGCCAAAATCCCGGGGCTCTACGGGCCTTCAGCGGACGAAATGTGAAACGGCAGATCACAAGTTGACCGGGTTTACTTGTTTACGAGTTGATCTCGCAAGAGTGCATAGAGTCAGACGATAGAGCAGCCTGCAAGCTCGTAAACCTGTAATTCGTCGAGATGTAAAAGACATGTTGGCCTGCCAGCGGATAACCTGTTGGCATGACGTTTTCTTTTCCGAAAATCTATCCCATCCTTGATGCTTCGGTGATTCCAACTGAAGGCCGCGCCGAGTTTTTGCGCAGGCTGGGCAGTGAGCTTACTGAAGCCGGAGTGACGCTGCTTGAGTACCGCAACAAGACCGGCAATGACGGGCAGCTGTTGGCCGACGCTACTTTTCTGCGTGCTGCCATGCCAGCAGGAGTTGTGAAGTTAATTCTCGATGATCGGGCTGATCTGGTTGAGCAGGTTGGATTTGACGGAGTACACGTGGACTCCGGCGATGTGCCGCCAGCAGAAGCTCGCCGTGTGGTAGGCCCGGATAGGATTGTGGGCACCTTCGGCGGAAGTGAGTCGCTCTTGCTCGGCATACTTGACGAGCCGGTCGATTACCTGGCGGTTGGCCCGGTGTTCAACACGACCACCAAGCAGACATCGAAAGCGCCAATCGGATCTGCGGGCGTACAGCGGCTTCGGCAGGAGGCCGGTCCTGACCGCGTGCTGACTGCCGCAGCCGGAATCACCCTTGCCACTGCTCCCGCTGTGCTTGCCGCTGGTGCGACTGCAGTGGCAGTTTCTGCAGCTATCTTTCGCGCGAAGGACCCGGCTGCGGAGTTTCGCAGATGGATGGCTGTGCTGAGTTGAAGCTGATTTCGATTTGGGTCTGTTGTTTACGTTGCCCCGGCGGGGCTCAGATCCCGGAGCGTTGCCCTGAGCTAGTGTCGGCGACGTAGTTCTTGTATCCCACGTCTGAAAATCCCCGTTTGCTTTGTTGTTAGGGAAGAGAAAATCAAACAACCGCGGATCTTTCGCTTCGCTCAAGATGACAGTGGAGGGTGAGGATGGTATTGGAGTGCTACGGGTGTTGGTATCACCGGGCCGAATTCGAGAGATGGGCACCCTGGGCCGTGCTGAAGAAGGCCTGTCCGGAATAACCTGAAGACATCGGCGCCGGAATCAGGTAAAAATCTTGCAGTGGCTTCTACTGACGATTCCCTAGATCTGGATACTGTGCCTGCCAAAGCCGGTGATGCTCCCCGGCTGGCGCAGACGCTTGGCCTGTTCAGTTCCACAGCTATCGTGATCGGTTCCATGATTGGGTCTGGAATCTATATTGTGGACGCCGACATTGCCCGCGGTACCAACTCTCCGGCGCTTTACCTCGGCGCATGGGTGGTTACGGCCATCCTTACGCTGATTGGTGCGCTCAGCTACGGCGAGCTCGCCGCCATGATGCCGAAAGCGGGCGGCCAATATGTGTATCTGCGCGAGTCGCTTGGCCCGCTCTGGGGATTTCTCTTCGGCTGGACACTTTTTCTCGTGATCCAGACTGGAACCATCGCTGCCGTGTGCGTGGCGTTTGGCAAATTCCTCGGTGTCTTTTTCCCGTCTGTCTCCACGACGCACTGGCTCTGGCATATTGCGCACGTTCCCACCTGGCAGGTGGGGCCGATGGTGCTGGGCAACATGGAGATCGGAGTGAGCACGGCCAATCTTGCCGGCATCGTCATCGTCGTATTGCTGGCCATCGTAAACATCTTTGGCGTCGGTCTTGGTGCCATCATCCAGAACATCTTTACTTCAGCCAAAGCGATTGCGCTGGCCGCGCTTATCCTGCTGGCATTTACCATCGGGCACACGGCAGAGGCGCTGCATGCCAATTTCGCCAATGGCCAGTTCTGGAAGAATGCCAGTCTGAGCTCGCTGCATCCGGTCCAGGTGGGCGTCGGCGGCCCCACGGTGCTGGTGAACTTGTTCGTCATTCTCGCGGTGGTGCAGGTTGGTTCACTGTTCTCGGCTGACGCGTGGAACAACATCACGTTCACCGCCGGTGAGGTGAAGAATCCCAAACGAAACCTGCCGCTCTCACTCATTCTCGGCACCGGCTTCGTGCTGACGATTTATTTTCTTGTTTCGCTGGCCTATCTGCTGGTGCTGCCGATGCATGGCGATCCCAATGGAGCTACCCTTGCGGCGCGCGGAATTCAATACGCGGCAGAGGATCGCGTGGCGACGGCGGCGCTCGGGCAGATCTTTCATTCCGGCGGCGCTTTTCTGATGGCAGGCGCCATTCTGATTTCCACTTTCGGGTGCGCCAACGGAATGACGCTGGCCGGCGCACGCGTGTATTACGCCATGAGCCGCGATGGCCTGTTCTTCAAATCAGTGGGCAAGCTGCATCCGCGCTATAAGACCCCGGTTGCCGGGCTGCTGGTGCAGGCCGTGTGGACGGTGGTGCTCTGCATATCGGGAACGTATGGCCAGTTGCTTGATTACATTATTTTTGCCGAGCTGGTGTTCTACATCCTGACAATCGTCGGGCTTTTCGTTTTGCGCGTCAAACAACCGAATGCGCCGCGGCCCTACAAGGCTTGGGGTTACCCGGTGCTTCCGGCAATCTACATCGCTATGGCGGCATGGATCTGTGTCGTACTATTACGGTACAAGCCACAATACACATGGCCAGGCCTGGTGCTGGTGCTCCTGGGAATACCTGTATATCTGTTTTGGTCACGCAGGACAGCCAAGCCGGTCGAAGCATAGATTGAATTGCAAATAACTCCCGAGGAGGAACTCCCTCACACATGTCCAGGCTGCTTCGAATCAAACCGATGTCAATGCTCTCGCAAGAGGCGGGCGAACAGGGCGAACACACGCTGAAGCGTTCGCTCGGTGCGCTGAACCTGATTACGCTGGGCATTGGCGCAGTGATTGGAGCGGGCATCTTTACGCTCACCGGGCAGGCCGCGGCTCTGCATGCCGGACCGGCGGTGGCACTGAGCTTTGTGCTGGCGGGACTTACGTGCGCGTTTGCTGGGCTGTGCTATGCAGAGTTTGCATCGATCATTCCGATTGCCGGGTCTGCGTATACGTACGGCTACGCAACTCTGGGCGAGCTGGTGGCGTGGATCATCGGTTGGGATCTGACGCTGGAGTACGCATTTGGTGCGTCAACTGTGGCTTCAGGGTGGGCGGGCTACTTCAACAGCCTACTGCAGCAACTGGGATTTGTGTTTCCGCCGGCATTAACAACGACAACCGGCAACGTTCTCGTGAGATATCAGGGCATCTGGATCGACAAGATGTCATTGCCGCCCGGTATAACGGATGTTGGCCTGCCCCATGTGACCGGGCTCTTCAACCTCCTCGCCGTACTGATCGTGCTTCTGATTACTACGATCCTGGTGGTGGGCATCAAGGAGTCGGCAAACTTCAACTCGGCTATTGTGATTGTGAAGGTGGGGATCGTCTGCGTGTTCCTGGTACTGGGCGGGTTCTTCCTTTTTCATCACCCGCAGGTAGCCCAGGCGAACTGGCACCCCTTTGTGCCGCCACCCGATGGCCATGGGAATTTTGGCTGGGGCGGCATACCGGTTGCGGCCGCTTCAATCTTCTTCGCTTACATCGGCTTCGACGCTGTTTCGACGGCGGCGCAGGAGGCAAAGAATCCACAGCGCGATATGCCGATTGGCATTCTGGGCTCGCTGGTGGTCTGCACGATTTTGTACATTGCCGTGTCGCTTGTGCTGACGGGACTAGTGAGCTACAAGACGCTGAATGTTTCAGCTCCGGTGGCGCTGGCGGTCGATGCGACTGGCGTTGGATGGGGCTCGATGCTGGTGAAAGTGGGCGCGGTGTTCGGATTGGCCACGGTGATGCTGGTGATGCTGCTTGGTCAAACGCGCGTGTTCTATTCCATGTCAAAGGACGGCCTGTTGCCGAAGTGGGCTTCTGCGGTGCATCCAAAATTCCGTACGCCTTGGATTACGACGATCGTGTTTGGCAGCTTTGCCGCCGTCATGCCTGCGTTTCTGCCCATCGACAAACTCTCGGAGCTGGTGAACATCGGTACGCTGCTGGCGTTCACCATTGTGAGTGCAGGCGTTTGGGTATTACGCGTGCGGCATCCTGAGCTGCATCGGCCATTCAAAACGCCGCTGGTTCCGCTGGTACCGATTCTGGGCATCCTGTCCGCGATCTTTCTAATGTCGCGCCTGGCATTGATCACATGGGAAGTGATGATTGGATGGCTGCTGTTCGGCCTGATCATCTACTTCACATATTCGGTGAAGCACAGCAAGGTGCAGAAGATTGCTGGGGAGCCGGTTTCGAAGTAGCGGCAGGTGGCCCTGCTTGGTTCGAGCAGGATTGTCAGGCTGGGATAGTACGCAGTTCAGACCGGGAGCGAGGCGTTGTGCAGCAACCCATCCTTCGCAAAGTGTGCGAAGGATGGGCACCCTGCATGCAACCTCTCGCGAACATCTCGTTTCTCAGAGGTGAAGGCGGAGAAACGAAATGTGGATCATCCAGTACCTCATCGCAATGCAGGTTATTGGCGATCAGGGACGAAGCATCGACATCAACGGCAGCTCGGCAGAAATTATTGTGATTGCCCTGTTCGCTCTTATGTTCGGGTTGATGGCACTGGTCTTCGTCCGAACAGGTTCAAAACGTTCACGCCGGCATTAGGCTAGAAGAGGTTTGCAGCCCAAAAAGGCCTCCCGTGTCGGAGGCCTTTTCGTCTTGCGTGGATATCTGAAGCGGCTCTTACGCCGTGGTCTTGGCGCAGAACTCGTCGAAGGCGCGGACCAGTTCGCTGGCGATGCCCTGGGCGGTTGACTGCTCGATGACGAAGCGCTGCATCAGGTAAACGAGCTTGCCTTCGCGCAGAATAGCGACAGCGGGAGATGTGGGAGGATTGCCTTCAAAATAGCTGCGTGCGCGCTCCGTTGCTTCGTGGTCTTGACCGGCGAAAACTGTGATCTTGTGATCGGGCTGGTTGGCTGAGTTGGCAAGGGCCAAACGCACTCCAGGCCGCATTTTACCCGCGGCGCAACCGCAGATCGAGTTCACTACTAGCAGGGTTGTTCCCGGCTGGGCAAGGACCGCGTCCACGTCCTCGGCAGTCCGGGTTTCGTTGATCCCGGCGCGAACAAGCTCCTCGCGCATTGGAATAACCATCAATTCTGGATACATGTAAAACCTCCGGCAGGGAAGTATGCCTGTAACCATTCTATCGTCAAACGCCTTGGTGTAGGCTTGATCCGATGCTCCTGACGGAAAATCAACCTCTTGCGCCGTTTACCACTTTTGGCATCGGCGGCCCGGCCCGGTGGTTTGTTGAAGCAGAAACCGCAGACGATATTGTCGAGGGGGCTTATTGGGCACGCGAGCACCAGATGGAGCTTTTCGTGCTCGGCGGGGGAAGCAATCTGCTGGTCTCCGACGCCGGTTTTGAAGGCCTCGTGGTTCATGTTGGTCTGAAAGGAATCGAGCGGAAGGGAGACCTTTTCTGCTGCGGCGCGGGCGAGGACTGGGACGGGTTCGTTTCGCTGGCGGTCGAGCAGGGGTTCGCAGGCGTCGAATGCCTGGCGGGCATTCCGGGTACCGTAGGGGGTACTCCAGTGCAGAACGTGGGCGCTTACGGGCAGGAAGTGGATTCCGTGATTGAGCGCGTGCGGGCTTTTGATCTGCAGAGCTGGGAACACGTCGAATTATCGAAAAAGGAGTGCGGATTTGCGTACCGTAGAAGCCGGTTCAATTCAACGGATCGCGGGCGGTTCGTCGTTGCGGGTGTCGATTATCGGTTGCGCCGTGATGGCCCCCCTCAGATTACCTACGCTGACTTGAAGATGCACTTCCACGGCCTGATAGGCACGCCGACTCTCAGCGAAGCGGCTGCAGCCGTTCGCGAGATACGCAAGAGCAAAGGCATGTTGCTCGTTGAAGGAGATCCCGATTGCCGCAGCGCGGGCAGCTTCTTCAAGAACCCTGAAGTGGCGCCGGAGGTGGCTGAAAGTGTCCGCGAATGGGCAGAAAGCAAGAGCTTGGGTTTGCGGGTTTTTCCAACTGCAGGCGGGCGGGTTAAAATTCCGGCGGCATGGTTGATTGAGCAGGCCGGGTTCTCCAAGGGGTATACGCTTGGTGCCGCGGGCATCTCATCCCGTCATACGCTGGCGCTGATCAATCGCGGCGGTGCAAAAGCCGAAGAGATCCTTGCGCTAGCGCGAATCATCGACTCGGCGGTACAGGAGCGTTTTGGCATTCAGCTTGAGATGGAACCGGTGATGTTGGGTTTTTAGCTGCTTCATTGCGATCGGCTGGCGCCGCACATCCGGGGCTCTATCGCCAATATGCGATGCTTCCCGGGCATTTGTCCTGGACTATTTTCCTTCATGCCTCTGGGATGAGTGTCGTCTGCGTTGACGTTTGCAATTTCAATCCGGAATTAGCTTGGCCGCAGCCGGTGCACGATTCTTTCGCGCTCTTCTTTCAACACATGTTCTGCAGGTCCGAATGCGGCGAGGCGGCCTTCGCGCAGCAGCGCTACTTCCGCGCCGGTTGCGAAGGCGTCGGTGGCGTCGTGAGTTGCGATAACGGTTTGCACGTTGTTGGAGCGAAGCCAGATCTGCAGTCGATCAACCAGCGCATCACTGGCTGTGCCATCGAGCGCGGAGAATGGCTCGTCAAGTAGCAGCAAGCGAGGAGCTGGCGCGAGCGCGCGCGCCAAGGCTACGCGCTGCGCCTGTCCGCCGGAAAGATTCTGTGGACGGCGGTTTACAAGGTCCATTGCGTCGGCAAGCTCGAGCATTTCGGTCACTCGCTTTGCCCGGGTGTGGCGGTCCATTGCGCTCAAGCCGTAAGCAACGTTCGCTTCAACGCTCAGGTGAGGGAAGAGCGACGGATGCTGCGAGACCAGCGCCATTCTGCGTCGGCCGGGCTGTAGCAAGAGACGATTGGCGGTGTCGGTCAGGACGTTTCCGTCCAATTCCACGCGGCCTTGCAGGGTATTGCCGGGCGCCTTCGCATGAAGACCGGCCAGCAGTCGCAGCAGTGTGCTTTTGCCTGCACCGGAGTGTCCGAAGATCACAGTCCATCCGGAAACAAAACGGCACTTCACCTGCAAATGAAAACTGCCGCGCTGCGCGTTGAGATCGAAATCAAGCACGGCGGCCTCCGCGCATTTGGCCGTTCATGTAGATAGCCGCGAGCGCAGTAACGCTCAGCGCCAGCAGAATGGCGGCTGTGTGGTTTGCAGCAGCGTAGTCGAAGTTCTCCACCTGGTTGTAGAGCACAATTGAGAGCGTGCGGGTAGCGCCCGGAATATCGCCGCCGAGCATGAGCACTACTCCGAATTCGCCTACGGTGTGCAGAAAACTTAGGACCGCTGCGGTAATCAGCGAGCGCCGTGCCAGCGGAACCAACAAGCTGAATACGACGCGCGTCGAACTCGCGCCCAGCAGCCGCGCAGCGTCAACGAGTTCCGGTCCAACGGCCGCGAACCCGGCCACCAGCGGTTGAACCGCGAAAGGCAAGCTGTAGATGACCGAACCGACCACCAAGCCTGTGAACGAGAATGCCAGCGGATGACCGAGCAGTGCTGTAATGCCGCGGCCAATCGGGGTACGCGGCCCAAGCAAAACCAACAGAAAGAAGCCGAGCACGGTGGGCGGCAGAACCAGCGGGAGGGCCGCAAGAGCCTCAACAAGCGGCAGCCAGCGGCTGCGCCCCAAGACCAATACGGCAGCCAGTGGAACTGCCACAACCAACAGAATTGCTGTGGTTGTGGTGGCCAGTCTCAGAGTCAGTGCGAACGCTTGCCAATCCATCGTGTCTTTTCTAGTGAACCTGTCTTATTTAGTGAACGGGTGTCAGCCCGCTTTTGGCAAGCTCATCTTGAACAGGCGCGGAAAGCAGGAATTCAAGCAGTTTGTGAGCTTGCTCGCGCTGTTGCGATTTGCTCAGGATCACGGCACCCTGCTCGATCGGCGGATAGAGGTCACGCGGAATCACAAAGTAGCTGCCTGAAGAAGCCATGCGTGGTGTCAAAGCAGAAGTAAGCGAGATCAACCCGGCATCGGCGTTGCCTGAATCGACGAACTGTGCGGCTTGCGCAATGTTTTCCGCTGTCGCCAATCGAGGCTTCAGCACTTCGTACAAGTTCAGCTTGTTGAGCGCCGCCACTGCAGCGCGGCCGTATGGCGCACGTTCAGGATTCGCGATGGCGAGCCGCTTCAGTCCGGGGTTGCGCAGCAGATCGAGTGAGGGAGGCGGCAGCCCGGAGTCCTTGCGTATCCACAGAACCAACGTGCCCTTGGCGTAGGTAATCGGCGCGGGGCCTTCTGCAAGGCCGGCGTCGATGAGCCGCTTCGGATATCCGAGGTCAGCGGAGAAAAACACGTCAAAGGGCGCGCCGTTCATGATCTGCGTTGTGAGCATTGCCGAGGCCTGGTAAGTAGACTCCACGCGAATTCCCGTGGCTAGTTGAAACTGCGCCAGAACGGGCGGCAGCACCGGTTGCAGGTCTGCTGCCGCGGCCAGTCGAATAGACTGTGCAGATAGGGGTGCGATCAGCGCAGAAATCAGGAATACGGGAAAGAATCTGTTCAGTTTCACGAACTCATCACTCCACCTTTTCTGCAGAAATGCTTCATCGCATTCAGTGCTGACTCGGCAGAAATAACCCTACGCTGGTAGGCTAACACTTAGGTATGAATGACAATTTGCACCAGTTACGCTGCTTTGGTTGCGGCGCCAAAATCGCCGGCGCGCAGGCTCAGCCAGATTTTCGCTGCACGGTATGTGGCGATCTTTTTGAAGTGGAATATCCCGGCTGGGTGGAACGACGCGGTCCTGACCGGCCAAACCCAGGTGCCCTCAAATGGCTTTGGCGAGAGCGCAAAAGCTCGTCGGAAACGCTCGATCACTCGGGTGTGTGGCGCTTTCGCGAACTGCTGCCCATTCTCGACAGTTTTGGCGACGCAGTAACACTGCGCGAAGGCAACACACCGCTCTATCATTTGCGGCGCGCATCGAAGGCACTCGGCATTGATCAGCTGTACGCCAAGCATCAAGGCATGAATCCCACCGGCTCGTTCAAAGATACCGGCATGACGGCCGCATTGAGCGTGGCCAGGGAGCGTGGCTTCGAATGGGTAGCTTGTGCCTCTACGGGTAACACCTCAGCAGCCATGGCGGCTTATGCAGCACGCGCTGGATTGCGCAGCCTGGTGCTTATCCCCGATGGAAAAATTGCATGGGGCAAGCTGTCGCAGGCCATGGATTATGGTGCTGTCACCTGCCAGTTGAAAACGGATTTCGATGGGTGTCTCACGCTTCTGACGCAGATTGTGAAAGAAGCGCCGATCTATCTGCTCAATTCGGTGAATCCTTATCGGCTTGAAGGGCAGAAGACACCCGCGTTTGAAATTGCCGAGGCGTTCGACTGGAACGTGCCCGACCACCTCATCGTTCCTGGCGGCAATTTGGGCAACAGCTCTGCGCTGGGCAAAGGATTCAAAGAACTCCGCGAACTTGGGCTGGTGGCGCGCATTCCGCGCATCTCAGTGATTCAGGCTGCAGGCGCAAACCCGCTGTCGCGCAGCTTTGCGGCGAATCAGGGTGCTTCGATGGAGCCGGTTGAGGCGCACACGCGCGCAACTGCCATTCGCATTGGCAATCCTGCCTCGTGGCGCAAGGCAGCGCGGGTGATTCTGGATACGGGCGGCTGCTGTCTCGATGTCACCGAGGCGGAGATCGCTATTGCTAAAGCCGAGATTGGAACTGAAGGGCTGGGCTGTGAACCGGCTTCAGCCGTGACGCTTGCAGGTCTGAAAAAGTTGCGCGCGCAGGGAGTTGTTCGACCGAATGAGACCGTGGTCCTGGTGCTCACCGGACATACGCTCAAAGACGCGGACTACACCATCGATTTTCATCGCGGAACACTACTGTCGGACGAGGAGACGGGCGGACCCCAGTCGAAGATTTCCGACGAAATCAGAGCGTTGAACCGCGATGCAGTGGTGGTGGATGCCACGATCAGTGCCGTACTCGCCGCAATGAAGGAACCTGCGTGAAGAGCGACTCCCAAAGCGTGCCCGCTGGCGGTTTGAGGTTGCGGCTGCCCGCTACCTCTGCCAATCTTGGGCCCGGCTTCGATGCGGCAGCTATCGCACTCGACTTCTATCTTGAAATCGAGGCCGAGGCGGCAGCGGAGTTCTCCATTGCTGCAACGGGACTGAACGCTGATCGCTGCGGGAGGCTCGAAGACAATCTGGTCATCGAGACGTATAAGAAGATACTTGCTGCCGCGGACCGGCCGGTCGTGCCGCTCGCCATCAGGATGCAAAATGGCATTCCGCTGGCGATGGGGTGCGGATCTTCTGCTGCCGGACGCCTTGCGGCCATCGCTCTTGCGGTGCACTTTGGCGCGCTTCGTTGGGACACTCCGCGTATCCTGTACGAGGGTTATCTTCTGGAAGGGCATCCAGACAACGTTGCGGCTTGCTGGCTGGGTGGCTTTGTTGCGGCGGCATCGAGAGAAACCACCGTACATGTAGCGCGCGTAAACCCGCCGGATGAGTGGCGGGCCATCGTTGTGTTTCCAACTGAGTCACTGCCCACTAGCAGAGCCCGGGCGGTTCTTCCAGCCAGCTTTGCGCTTGCCGATGTGGTCGCCAATATACAGGCGGTTTCGATGCTCGGCGTGGCCTTCGCACAGGCAAGAAAAGACCTGCTCGGGGTGGCCATGACGGACCGTATTCATCAGCCTTACCGGGCGCCAATCTGCACTCTTCTGCCGCAGGTTCTGCCGCTGGTGGGCCAAAGCGGCATCATTGGCGCCGCCCTCAGCGGTGCGGGTCCAGCCATCCTGGTGATTGTGGAGAGTGAAAAAGCTCTTGAGCGAGCATCGGGCTCGATCCGAAGTGCCGTTGGTGGTTCGCAGCATATTAACCTGCAGATCTGCCGCTTTGTTTGCGCCGGAGCCAGTCAGGATTCCTTAGCTGCTAGATTCCAGGACATCTGACCTTTTTCTGATTGGAAAACAAGGGTTTGCATTTGGGTAAACTTGAAAATATCGTATGTACTCGATGAACAGTAATCGCGTTACTGATTACCTAAGTTTTCTTGATCTTTATCAAGTGACAACCTAAATTCGCAGCGTGGGCAGTTCTGGGGGAGGGCTGCTCTAGCGCCCGTGTACCCTTATGGGTTCCGGGCGCTTTTATCTGTAGCAAACTTCTATAGAGAGCCACTCAAAACGCACTACCTGACAGTGGCACTTGCGACTTTGGGGACCTCATCCGCATCTTAAGCTTGGACGCTTTCCTGTAGACTCGATAATGCAGGCGAGCAAGGAGAATCATGGCTGGAGCAGGAGTTTTGGAAGTAAGCGATGCAACGTTTGAAAAGGAAGTGCTGCAAAGTGAGCAGCCGGTTCTGGTGGATTTCTGGGCGGTCTGGTGTGGACCTTGCAAGGCCATCGCGCCCATCGTAGATGGCGTAGCCAGTGCCTATGCCGGCAAACTCAAGGTTGCCAAGGTCAATGTGGACCAGAACGGCGCGACACCATCGCGCTATGGTATCCGCGGTATCCCGGCGCTCTTGTTCTTCAAGGGCGGCAAAGTGGCAGACCAGATTGTGGGCTATGTCCCGCAGAACGTAGTCGAAGAAAAGATCCAGCGCCTGCTGGCGTAGCGCTCCTGCCGGCGAAATCGCCTGCGGACGTAAATGGATCGCATTCCCACAATAAGGACGGCGGCCCGGCGAGGATTCGCTGGGCTTGCCTTGTTTGCTTTCAGGCAAGAACAGGTTGACTATCCGCGGCCGCGAAACTGAATGATGCGGCGCCGGTCGCGTTTTGATGGTCTGCGTTCGGGCAGCGGTGCATACACCTGCATGGCCTTGCGTTCCTCGGCTAGCTTCAATCGCGCTTCGCGGCTGGCATCGGTTTCCTTAAAGAGCGTCTGCGCCACTGTGGCCGGGCCGCGCATTTCACTCAGCTGCAGCACCTCAACATGAAAGATACCGCCCTCATTTTCAACCTGGACCATGCTTCCTGCGCGTACCTCACGTGCTGGTTTGGCGCGGACGCCGTTGATCTCGACGCGGCCGATATCGCATGCCTTAATTGCCAGCGCGCGCGTCTTAAAGAAGCGTGCGGCCCAAAGCCATTTATCAATGCGAACGGATTCAAGCGAAGGCATGGCTCGATGTTAATCCAGATCTTGAATGTGAAGGCGAGATAACGCAGGCGTGCTACTTCTGTTGAGGGGTCTTCCAGATGTACAGGTGGTCAGCATCGCTGGAAGTTTCCACAGAAATCCCTCTGAGCCGGGTAGCGCGATTGAGGGCCGAACGAATATTTTCTTTCGTATCCGGCAGCGCGGAGAGGGGTACCTTGAGCGCGGTACCTGCTTTGAGCTCGTCGATGTCCTCAAGCAGGCGCGTGACTATTCGCTTGTGTTTCCCATCTCGAGCTTTCGGCACGTCGGTCTGAGATATGGATTCAAACTTCAGGTTGTCCCGCTCCATATCTGATTCCTTTTTGGATTGACGGCCCATGGTTTCATTCGCGAACAAGAATCCTTATCCCACTGGTTTATAAGGGAACGAGGATCCTTATCCTGACGCTAAACTATAACTAAACTAAAGTTTAGCTGTATAGCGAAGAATTGACAAGCGGTGAGGTCTCATAGAAGGGGACTTGCCTTCCGCGCTGCTAATTCCGCTTGTTTTCCACAGCCTCGTTCAACGTAGAGCGGGCAACCTCAAAGATTCCACCCGTATTCGACAAAGCTTGCTACGTTTCGTTTAGAGGTATCCAAGATTATGAACGGCAGACGCACACCCCAGGTCGTCCCGATGGATCAAGTCCCCCCGGCAGAAACCGGTGAATATCGTCATTCCATTCTGGTTGTCGATGATGAATCGGCAATTGCAGACACCATGTCAGAAATTCTCTCCCGAAATGGCTACCTGGCGATTCCAACCTATGATGCTGAGCAAGCGCTGGAAACAGCCTTGATTACGCCTCCCGAACTGCTGATCACCGACGTGATGTTGCCGGGGATGAGCGGTATCGAATTGGCCATCACGATTAGGCGGATTTTTCCCGACTGCAAAATCCTACTTTGTTCCGGCCAGGCAATCGCGCTCGACCTGCTTGCATCCGCACGAAACGAAGGACACCATTTCACATTGCTGACCAAGCCCGTGCATCCTCGAGACATGCTCGCGAGAGTGGGAGAGTATTTCGGCCGGGAACAGCAATCTCCTTCCAAAGCTGCTGCGCATAATGTGAAAGCTGCATCGAGCAGTTACTGAGCTCAGAGATCCAAGGTTCGCTTCCAATCCAAGTTTGATTGACTTTTGAAGGTACGCGCCGATCAACCGGCAGGTTGTTCCTGATGAAAGTACCGCCAAATGGTCTCCGCGGTCTTGCGTGAAACTACCGCCGCCAGTGATTCGGTGGTCGCTTGTTGCACATCGCGCAAACTTCCGAAGTGCGTCAGCAGCCGTTGCCGCGTTTGTGCACCGACTCCGGAAATGTTCAGCAGTTCCGAGTCGCGGTCGCGCATGGCGCGGCGCTGTCGATGATAGCCGACAGCAAAGCGGTGGCTTTCATCGCGAATCAATTGGACTAGATGCAGCACCGGCGATCTGCGATCCAGCACGATCGGTTCCTGTTCGTTGCCGTAGAGGTAGATCACCTCTTCGCGTTTCGCAATCGAGGCTAGCGGCTGTGACGTGAAGCTAAGGCTCTCCAGTGCTTCGGCTGCGGCATGCAACTGCCCCACGCCGCCGTCGATCAGCACCAGCGAGGGCATCGGCTTGTCTTCTTCCTTGAGGCGTCGATAGCGGCGTTCCACCACTTCGCGCATTGAAGCGAAATCGTCGACGCCAAGTACGGTTTTTACCTTGAACTTGCGGTAGGCGGACTTGTTAATCTTGCCGTCCTCCCACACCACCATAGAGGCAACGGTCTCCGCGCCTTGAATGTGCGAAACATCGAAGCACTCGATGCGCTTTGGCAGCTCCGGCAGCATCAGCGCATCGGCAAGGGCCTCCTGGATGGCTTTGCGTGAGGGCTCCAATAGCCGGAACCGTTGCGTGTACGACTGCTTCGCATTCTGCCCAGCCAGGTCGACCAGTGAGCGCTTCTCGCCGCGCTGCGGAACCAGCACTTCAACACGATGCCCACTGCGCTCGGCGAGCAACGCCGACAATGTCGCTCGATCATCGAATTCCGTCGGTATCAGAATTGAACGCGGAACGTAATGCTGATCGATGTAGAGCTGCTTGAGAAGGGCAGAGAACATCTGTCCAGCGCTGAATGCTGCGGTCTCGCCTGCAACTTCATCGGTCGGCTGCTGCTCTTCCGAAGGAACAGAAACTTCCGGCAGATCTTCCCAGAAGAATTCGCGACGATCGACGATTTTTCCTGAACGGATGTGGAACAGGTTCACGGCCAGGCTGCCTTCTTCAAAGTGGTATCCAAACACGTCGGCATCGTCGCTTTGTTCGGCGGTCGCAATCCGTTGCTTGTCCTGCAACTGGTGAACGGTTGAAAGCTGATCGCGCAGTCGCGCCGCGGCTTCGAACTGTTCTTTTTCAGCGGCGGCCATCATGCGGGCATTCAGTGATTTCTCAAGCTCCGAGTGCCGCCCCTCAAGAAACATCTGTGCATCGCGTACGGCGTCTTTGTAGGCCTCGGGCGTAGTCAGCCCTTGAACGCATGGACCCAGGCAGCGGTGAATGTAGTACTGCAGACATGCACGCTGATGGTAGCGCGAGAGGTCAACCTTACAGCTTGGCAGCAGAAAACTGCGATGGATCAACTCAACCACGCGATAGGCGAGATTTCCCGGGAAATACGGCCCAAAGTAGGCGGCGCCATCTTTGCGCAGGCGCCTGGTGACAAACACCTTTGGAAATCGGTCGGCGAGGGTCAATTTTACGTACGGGTAGGTCTTGTCGTCGCGCAACAGAATGTTGAAACGCGGCTTGCGCTGCTTGATCAGATTATTTTCAAGCGCGAGCGCCTCATGTTCGTTCGCCACCAGGATGTAATCGAGATCGACTGCCTCGCGCATGAGCGAGCCGGTTTTGGCGTTAGCCTGCGAAGCCTCGAGCAGATACGAGCGCACGCGTGAGCGCAGATTATTGGCCTTGCCCACGTAAATCACTTCGCCGTCGGCATTTTTGTAGAGATATACGCCCGGCTGAGTCGGCAATGTGCGAATTTTCTCGTAGAGATCCATGGGGGGGCAAGGCCGAGAGAGGGCGCTACTTACTAGGATACCGGGAACGCGTTTCCGATTCACGATCTGAGCACATCATCAGACACGTGATTCACATTTCGGAGGCCAGATTTTGCATGGGATACGCAATCCTTACCGCACCATGTAAAAAATTCACTGAAACTGGGCATCCAGAAACAGCAGTAATCGCTTCTAAAGCAAACAGGTGCAGCTACTTAGTGCCTCCCAGTCGAATGGCACAAGATGTGCTACTTGATGAGACAGAGGATGACGCCTCTCCGCTCACAAACCGGCGCACTTTGAGCCGAGCAACGGCGGAGAAGGAAAGGACAAAGCCCATGCAACGCATCGGATATCTGTGGATGGCAGCGACGTTAACAGTTGCCGGAGTTTCAGGGTGTGCCACCAAGAATTATGTACGGACCCAGACTGCGCCCATCGTGGAACATACGGACCAACTGGATCAGAAAACGCAGGCCAACAACCAGCGGATTCATGAGGTGGATTCCCGTGCGCAGGCGGGCATCAGCAAAGCGCAGGGTTCTGCTGAACAGGCGCAACAGAATGCGCAGAGTGCCACTCAGTCAGCAGGGCAAGCCACTGACGCAGCGAACGAGGCTGTGCATCGCGCCAACTCCCTCGACTCGGTCGTGAAGGGACTCGACCAGTACAAGCAGGTGGCCGACGTGACCGTCACGTTTGGATTCGACAAGGCGATGCTGACCGCCGATGACAAGCAGCAGCTCGACAACTTTGCCTCGCAGCTTGGATCTGCGAAGAGCTATATTCTCGAAGTCACCGGTGGAACGGATTCAACTGGCTCGGCCCAGTACAACTATGACCTGAGCCAGCGTCGCGCAGACGCCGTTGTGCAGTACCTCGCGTCAAAGTATAACGTGGCCCCACACCGCTTTTACCTGATCGGTATTGGCGAAGATCAGGCAGTCGCGGACAACAAGACGCGCGAAGGCCGGAAGCAGAACCGCCGCGTGCAGGTCCAGCTGCTCAGCAACTCGAGCAGCGGCGACCAGAATTCGCAGCCTTCACAGCCCTCCCAGCCGTCGTCAACTCCGGCGGTTAACCCAGGATCCGGACGATAGTCATTCGGATAATCCAGACTGCGAAGAGAAGGGCCGGCTCGCTGAAGCGAACCGGCCCTTTTCATTTGGATTCGGCTGACCCGACTATTGCTGACGAATATGCTCGGCGCGCACATCGTTCGCCGTGAACAGTCTGAGGAAGGGCGCTCCCTTGACAGCAGCCTCTACTGCGGGCCGCCCATTGGCCTCTTCACGCTCCACAATGCAAACCACAGCGGCGACATTCATTCCCGCTTCGAGAGCGGCTTCGACCGCGTTGATTGTGGAAGACCCGGTGGTGCACACATCATCCACGATGACCACGCGTGCGCCTTCCCGGCAAAAGCCTTCAATGCGGCGGCCCGTGCCGTGCGCTTTTTCAGCTTTGCGCACAAGGAATCCGTCCAGCAGCGGAGCTCCGGGCTTTGAAAGTGCCCGCCATGCGCTTGCGGTGGCCACGTTTGAGACGATCGGATCGGCGCCCATCGTGAGTCCGCCTACGGCTTCGGCCTCGATGCCGTGCTGTTCAAGCAAATCGAGAATCGCATGGCCGGTGAGGCGTCCGCCTTCAGCGTTGAGCGTAGTTGTGCGGCAATCGATGTAGTAGTCGCTGGTGCCACCCGAGGATAGTTTGAATTCGCCCAGCCGGAAGCTCAGGCGGGATAGTAGCGTGAGAAGTTGTTGCGCATGCGTTGGTGTCGGCATAAATGTGATTGTAAGTGTTGGGATGGTCTGTTCTCGATGTTTCCCGAGCTGCGCTCTGTCACAGCTTATCCATGTGCCGGAAGCCCGCTGTGCCCGCTAGCATTATCGAAAAGAGCAGGAAGTTGTACGAGGCATGTACGAACACGCTGGCCGCCAGTGAACGCGTGCTGAGACGGACCCAGCAGAGCACCAGGCTCACGCCCACCAGCAGAATGAAAGGCCCGACTGAGTAGCCCGTCTGCGCCGCGTGCATAGCCGCGAACGGAATGCTGGTCGCAATCGAGCCGATGATCATTGCAGGAAACGACCATTGCGGATGCCCGAATTCATCGAGCGGACGTACCGGGACATGCTCAGCTTTCTCATGAATCCAGTCGCATGCTGTACAAATGGCAGGCAAAATAAACCCGCGAAAGATCAGCTCTTCAAAGAAGGGTGCAAAGGTTATTCCAAACAGAAAGAGCAGCCACGCCGCTCCGGGGGTTCGGAATATTTTGTCGATCGGCGCATTTTTCGGGCTGGGCAGCAACAAACCATTTACCAGCGCCAGCACAAAACAGATTGCCGCCGTCATGAAGAGTTGCTTGCGCAGTCGCAGCGCGGTCTCAATTTTCCATTGAATGCCTTCGAAGAATCCTTTGTGCCAGATCATGGGAAAGAAAACGAGGCACGCACCAAACATTACTGCGTAAAGAACGGCCTCGCTCCCCAAGGTGAGATGGATATCGGTCTTCGCATTCTCAAGTGAGGTGATTCCAAATAAATGGAAGCGAAGTGTCAGCGCCATTAATATGCCGGCGGCGAAAACACCCGAAAGCGCGAACACCATCAGAATTCCGACATGGCCGAAATGCGGAATGCGTACTGGTGGCCGCGGGGGCGGAACATACCACTGCTGGAACATCGGGCGTTCCGGTTCTGCCGGCGCTTCTTGTAGTGGCCCTGCGGGTATCGGTTGCTGCCACAGAGGGCCGGGATCCTGAGATCCGACGACCGGGCTTGCGTCGGGGATCCAGTCCTGCAGCGCTTCAGGTTGGGACGCATGAATGCCTGCAGCTTCACTCGATTCAACAGCACCTGAATCACTGGAAGAGCTATGCTCGTTGCCGGGTTCGTGTTCAGGCTGGCCGTTCATGGGCGTCCGGTCTTCTTTCTCCTGGGGGTAGCTGCCTTGTCTGATTTCTCTTTGCCGGTACGTTTGCTATTGCGCGATGAAGAAGCTGATTCGGTTGCTTTATGCGCTGCTGGCACTGTCGACCCAGCCTCCGTTTCTACAGATAGTACATCTTCATCGGGTTCCAGTTCGGTGAGCTTTCCGTCAGTGGAGCTGTAGTACCGTTTCAGGAACTGCCCGGTGTACGAATCGGCGGTTGCAGCAATCTGCGCAGGACGCCCTTCTCCCACCACGCGGCCGCCGTCCTCACCGCCTTCAGGACCAAGATCCAGAACCCAGTCCGCATTTCGAATTACGTCAAGATTGTGCTCAATGATGATGACCGAATTGCCCAGGTCGGCCAGCCGGTGCAGCACTTCAAGTAATTTGCGCACATCATCGAAATGCAGGCCTGTGGTCGGCTCGTCCAGCAGGTAAAGCGTGCGGCCGGTCTGCCGCTTTGAGAGCTCGCGGGCAAGCTTCATGCGCTGCGCTTCGCCGCCGGAAAGCGTCGTGGCGCTCTGCCCCAGATGAATGTAGCCGAGCCCCACGTCCACCAGCGTCTGCAACTTCTGGCGAACCTGCGGTACGTCGGAAAGCAACGGGAGCGCATCCTCAATGGTCAGATCGAGAATGTCGGCGATCGAGTGCCCGTGAAACTTTACCGCCAATGTCTCCTGACTGTAGCGACGCCCATTGCAGACTTCACATTGTACGTATACGTCGGGCATGAAGTTCATTTCTATTCGCCGCTGGCCGTCGCCCTGGCAGGCCTCGCAACGGCCACCTGCAACGTTGAAGCTAAATCGCCCGGCCTTGTAGCCACGCTCGCGCGACTCGGGCAGCATCGCAAACAAATCTCGAATGGGCGAGAAGACCTGCGTGTACGTGGCAGGGTTGGACCGTGGCGTGCGCCCAATCGGCGACTGGTCGATGCGGATCACTTTGTCGATCTGTTCTGCACCGCGCAGTGCATCGTGCACACCGGGTTCCTCGCGCGATCCGTAGAGTGTCTTTGCAAGCGAACGGTAAAGAATATCGTTGATCAGCGTGCTTTTGCCGCTTCCGCTGACACCGGTGACAACCGTCATGACCCCGAGCGGAATGCGGATGGTCAGATCCTGCAGATTGTGTTCGCGCGCGCCGCTTACTATCAGCCAATTGCCCGTCAGTTTGCGCGGCTTGTCACGATGCATAATGGTTGCCGCACCTGAGAGATAGCGCCCGGTCAGCGAACGAGGTGAGGCCATAATCTGTTCCGGCGTGCCTTCTGCAACTACGAAGCCCCCAAGTCGTCCGGCACCGGGTCCAAGGTCGAGCACGTAGTCTGCGTGGCGAATTGTGTCTTCGTCGTGTTCCACCACGAGAACGGTGTTGCCCAGGTCCCGAAGCCGTATGAGCGCCTCGATCAGCCGATTGTTGTCGCGCTGATGCAGACCGATGGACGGTTCATCGAGGACATACAGTACGCCGCGCAATCGCGATCCAATCTGCGTGGCCAGGCGGATACGCTGTCCTTCGCCGCCGGAGAGCGTAGCCGCGTTGCGGTTCAGCGAGAGATATGTCAGGCCTACAGCGCAAAGAAACTCCAGCCGTTCCACAACTTCGCGCCGGATGCGCTCAGCCACGAGCGCCTCGCGCTCAGTGAAGGTGAGATTGATGGCTGCCGAGAGCGCGCGATTCAGGGGCAGGGCAGTGAAGTCCGCAATCGACAGGCCGCCGATTTTTACTGCCAGCGATTCCGGCCGCAACCGTTTGCCGCGGCAAACCGGGCAAGGCGTCGCCGACATGAAGCTCATCATGTACTCGCGATAGCCTTCGCTGCGAGCTTCGTCGATGCTGTCGCGCAGGTAAGCAAGAACTCCGTGAAATCCGGTGCGCGGCGCTTCGCCCTTCGGCGGACCGTAGACCAGGATGTGCTGCTGCTTGGGCGGCAGGTCTTCAAATGGCTTGCGCAGATCGATGCCGTAACGCTCGGCGGCAAGGTGGATTAGCTTGAGCAGATATTGCGAGGAAGAGCCTGGCCCCAAACCGCCGTCAAGCAGCGGCTTTGACCAGTCTGTGATGACTTTGGCTGGATCCAGATCGTAGAGCGAGCCGAGGCCGTGGCACTCAGGACAGGCGCCAAACGCGGAGTTAAAGCTGAAGCTGCGCGGTTCAAGCTTGGGTACGTCCAATCCGCAATCGGGGCAGGCCATGGATGAAGAAAACAGTTGCTCCTCACCCCCCGCGACTGCGACCAGCACCAGTCCGTTGGCAAGCTGCAGGGCTTTGCTCACGGCCTGATCCAGACGTTTCTCAACCGGCGGTTTACTGCCGGGTTGGCTCGTCAGCTCCGGCCCCTGCTTCAACAGAATCCTGTCGACAACAGCTTCAATGGTGTGATTTTTGCGCCGGTCGAGCATGAGCGGCTCGGCCAAATCGCGCAATTCGCCATCGACGCGCGCCCTGAACCCCTGCTGATCAAGTTGATCGAGGAGGTCTTTGAATTCGCCCTTGCGTCCACGGACAACGGGAGCCATTACGGTGACCCGTTCGCCATTGCCAAGGTCCATGATCCGCTGCACTATCTGCTCCGCCGTCTGGCGGGCGATGGGCCGGCCACAGTTAGGGCAGTGCGGGGTCCCCACGGAGGCGTAGAGCAGGCGGAGGTAGTCGTAAATCTCGGTGATGGTGCCAACCGTAGAACGTGGGCTGCGGCTGGTCGTCTTCTGCTCGATTGAGATTGCCGGGCTGAGGCCTTCGATTGAGTCCACGTCGGGCCGCTCGATCTGATCAAGAAACTGCCGCGCATAGGCCGAAAGCGTTTCCACGTAGCGGCGCTGTCCCTCGGCGTAGATGGTGTCGAAGGCCAGCGAACTCTTTCCTGAACCGGACAGTCCTGTAACGACCGTCAGAGTGTTCCGGGGAATGCGCACACTGATGTCGCGCAGATTGTGCTGGCGCGCACCACGCACCGAGATGTGGGTAATGGGCATAGAAAGTGAGGCAACCGGGAAAATGGTGGGACTATTACCTTGGTGTGCGGTGAATCACCACAGATTTGCCAACCTAAGGGTATTCTATTGGTCAATAGAATTAAGGGTCAACGCAACCCAAACATCTGAGACAATCTCAGCAAAGCTTGCCGTTTGTTTTCCTTGCATGTACCCCGGCAACCGGCAGGCGAGCGTGAACGTATAGACTTAAACAGGCGGAAGAATGACAGATTTTCTAGGTTTGGCAATGCTGGTTTGTGCGTCCATTGGGTCAATGGCGTTTGGGATTCTGGCGGCTTACTGGATCCTTCGTGCGGGATTCGCCGTGATTCGGCCACAGAAGAGTCCTGCAAAAGTCAAGACCCAGCCGGAAACCGCAAGCGTTTCATAGCTGTCGGTCTATTTAATTCTCCTGATTTAGATTAGAACGGGCTTGTTTTCGGAAACAATCAAATATTTGCCGATCGAAGCAAAGCCCCTCGCCTTTCAAATGCCTCTCAAATCAGCAAGAGTGTCTCGCAGGAAACGGTTCTGCAATCGGTGGAGCAGGCCTCCTGGTAATGCATTGCCGCAGTCGAACTGTTCATCGACGGTGCTCTGGGACCCAGGATTCCCGTCGCTTACACCGACAATATCGATAACGTATGCTGCGTTTCGCATCCTTCCCGCCAGACTCTGCCAACAGAACAATGACGGGTGGAGAGCTACTGCGGGTTTGCGCGCTGCTGCTGCTCTCGCTGCTGCTGCTGTTGTTGCTGCTGCATCTGTTCGATCTGCTGCTGACGCTGCTGCATTTCCCGCAGAATCTGCTGAGGCGTGCGGGGTTGTGCGCCCGGACCATAGCCAGGCGGCGTGTTCGGGGGCTGCTGCGGTTCCGGTGGTGGTGTAGCCTCTTCGGCATCGGCGCTGCTGTCATCGGAGCCGTGGCTTGAGTTGTTGTTCATGGAAGGTGGCGCCGGACCAGTGGGCTGCTTGCTAAGCACGATCTGTCGCGGCGTACCCTGGCCCTGATCTCCGATCATCAGCACGTTGTAACCGGAACCATCCAGCAAATTGGTGATCACATCGCGCGCCGGTCCTGGTCCGAAGGTACCGAAGATGCGCTGGTCCGGGCCCAGGCCTGATATCTTTGCGCCGGTAATCGTCGAGACTTCGGTCAGGATTTGTTGCAGGCTTGAGTTTGCCGCCTCGATGCGCAGCCCCTGACTGTTCCAAACCACTTTGGCCGGGGCAGGGTGATCGTTGGCTGGCCAGTCGGGCAGCGGGGGAGCTGCTTCTTCCGCCGGGGCAGCGGGCGAAGTTTTAGCAGCAGCCATCCGCTTGGGCGCGCGGGCGGGTGATTTTTGGGTTGTTGCTGCTGGTTTTGCGGCGGAATTCTGGCCTGTCGAGGAACCTTGCGCCGAGGTGGAACCAAGGCCAAATGCCGCCAGGATCAGCAGGGCAGCAAAGGCACCTCGTATGGGCAAAGTTTGCGCTGAGGAAGTTCCGGGCTGATTGGTACCGGCGATCCGCATCCTCTTCTATTGCCTCATTTCAGCCGCATAAGATGTGCCCAGGCCTTGCGACTTTCGACCCCTGCTGTGTACTAGACTGATCATAGCCCAGGATCGCTCGCGGTTTCATCGCTCACAACGTACGTCTCAATGGGTGGAGAGGATTCCAGTGCAAATGCGCCTCTGCTTGAAGTTTTTGGTCGCGGCCATCACGTTTGCCTTGCCGATAGCCAGTCAGGCAGCTACCTGTACCTCCCAGGGTGAGCTTTCGCCCCAGGATCGCGCCGCGCTCACCACCCTGGCTGGTCGAATTTCAGACGCAGTAATCAGTCAGGACATCAACTCGCTGCAGGCAGCACTGCTTCCGGCGGAGAGCGCCGAGTGGAACGGGATTCGCGGCGCAATTGAGCAGGCTGCGCCCATCGTCAAAGGCGGCAAGACTCAACTGCGCAACCTGTATCTGCTTGATGCTTCATCGCAGACTGCTCCTGCCGATACGCAATTTTTTTGCTCCAGCCCGAACGGAGCCATCACTGTGAGCATCAACATGCATGCGCTGCCTCCCGGACGATACGCGATAGCACTGGCCGACGCGGTTGGAGCACAGCTCGCCGGTCAAATGGGCATCGTGCTTGCATGGGACGGCTCCGCATGGCGCTTTGCAGGTCTTTCCACGCACCAGGGCGTGTTCGATGGCCACGATGGCCTCTGGTATTGGACCCGCGCTCGTGGGCTGGCCAAGGTGGATCCGTGGAGCGCGTGGTATTCCTACGACGCGGCGCGGTTTCTGCTGCTGCCGCTGGACTATATCTCATCACCGAATCTTGACAAGCTTCAAAAAGAACAATCGGAGATTCAGAACTCTCCGCAGAGCGCCTTCCCATACACTCTGAGAGCCGGAGACCGCACATGGAAAGTGGATGCCGTTGCACTCGATCCGTCCCTTGCGGAACCGGACCTCGCTGTCGTGTATGAATCCACCGGCGTTACCGATCCGGCCGCTCAAAGGACTGAAGCAACCGCGGTATTTAGCGCGTTTCTCAAAGCACAGCCGGGCATCAGGGCAAACTTCCATGGTCTGTGGGCCTACGCGATGATCAACGGAAAGCGTACCCCGATTATGGAACTGCCGATGACGCAGATTCCTTAAAAAGCAGGCAATTAGGGAACAAGGGTTTATAGACCCCAGGAATAGAGGCACGTTTATGGCTAGAATCATTGATCTGCGTTCCGATACCGTGACACGTCCCACGCAGGAAATGCGCGCTGCCATGGCCTCCGCAGAGGTGGGCGACGATGTTTACGGCGAAGACCCAACTATCAATTTGCTTGAGCGTCGCGCCGCGCAAGTGTTCGGCCGTGAAGCGGGTCTATTTGTCCCGACTGGCACCATGGGGAATCAGATCGCGATCCGCGCGCTGACGCAGCCGGGGCAGGAAGTTATTGCCGAGTCGCGCGCTCACATTCTGGATTGGGAGATGGCGACCATCGCGGTGTTTTCCGGATGTCTGATTCGTGCCGTTCCCGCGGAGCGCGGCATTCTTACCTGGAAGCACATTGAGCCTGCGATTTATGCGCGTGGAGCGTTTCGCGCGGCGACAGGTCTGATTGAAATCGAAAACACAGCCAATCTAGCCGGCGGAACGTGTACGCCGCTGCCGCTTCTTGAAGAGATCTGGAACGGCGCAAGGGAGCGCGAGCTTCCGGTACATCTCGACGGGGCGCGCGTTTTCAATGCGGCTGTTGCACTGGGCGTCGATGTGAAAGTGCTCACGCGAGGCTTCGATACTGTGATGTTCTGTTTGTCGAAGGGACTTGGCGCGCCGGTGGGTTCGGTTTTGGTCGGTTCAGCGGAACTGATCGATCGGGCGCGGCTGTATCGCAAAGCTTTGGGTGGCGGCATGCGGCAGGCAGGCATTCTCGCCGCTGCAGGATTGATCGCTCTCGAAGAAGGACCGAAGCGGCTCTATGAGGATCACGCCAATGCGCGGCTTCTTGCGGAAGCGCTTGCTGCCATGCCCGGCGTAGCCATCGACCCCGAAACCGTTGAGACCAACATTGTCATCTTCGGACTAAAAGGGAAGCGTACTCCCGCCGAACTGGTGGCGAGACTCAAGGCACGGAATATTTTCATCAGCGCGCTCGGCCACAATCTCATTCGCCTGGTCACGCATCTTGATGTGGATCGTGCCGCATGTGTTGCGGCTGCGGAAGCCATCGCGGAAGAACTCGATGTTGCCTGACGTCCTCACACGGAAACAAAATCCCGGCTGCTCATTGAGCAAGCCGGGATTTTGTTTTTAGTGAAGCTGGATTATCAGGCGACCGCGACCTCTACCGAACTGATCGTCTTGAGCAGCTGGCAGATGATCTGGTATGGATCTGCCTCGGAGTTCGGGCGGCGATCTTCCAAATATCCCTTGTAGCCGTTGCGAATGAAGTTAACGGGCAGACGCACGGAAGCGCCGCGATCCGAAAGTCCATAGCTGAACTTATCGATCGCCTGCGTCTCATGTTTGCCGGTCAGGCGGAGATGGTTATCCGGGCCGTACACGGCGATGTGCTCGTTGATGTTGTCTTCGAAGGCTGACATCAGCGCTTCAAGATAGTCTTTACCGCCAACTTCGCGAATGTGCCTGGTGGAGAAGTTGGTGTGCATGCCGGAGCCGTTCCAGTCGCCCTTGATGGGCTTGCAGTAGAGCACGAAATCCACTTCGTACTTCTCGCAGAGCCGCGCCATCAGATAGCGAGCGATCCATAGATCGTCAGCGGCTTTCTTGCCTTTGCCGAAGATCTGGAATTCCCATTGGCCCTTGGCCACTTCCGCGTTGATGCCTTCGTGATTGATACCGGCAGCCAGGCAAAGGTCGAGATGCTCTTCAACAATCTGGCGAGCCACAGAACCCATGTACTTGTAACCCACGCCGCAATAGTAAGGTCCCTGCGGTCCGGGATAGCCTTCCTTCGGGAAGCCAAGCGGGCGGCCTTCCTGATAGAGAAAGTACTCCTGCTCAAAGCCCAGCCAGAGGTCCGGATCGTCCGCAAAGGTTGCACGCGCATTGGTCGAGTGCGGTGTGCCGTCGGGATGCATGACTTCGCACATCACCAGGTATGCATCCTTCCGGCTCGCATCCGGATAGAGCGCAACCGGCTTCAGAATGCAATCGGACTTGTGTCCTTCAGCCTGCATGGTCGAGCTGCCATCAAAACCCCATAGGGGCAAATCGGCAAGTGTTGGCGCCTTATCGAACGACTTGATCGTCGTTTTGCCGCGCAGTTCAGGGATGGGTTGCTTGCCATCGAGCCAGATGTATTCAAGTTTGTACTTATTCATGGATCTCCTCTTCGAAGGGACTTACAGGCAGATGCTAGAGGCAGACGCATAAAGAATCCGTGAAGATTTCCCCAAAAGTATTTACAAGGATCGGTGTTGCATTAGTGTCGGTGCGCCAGCAGGATCATGACCAGCAGCACAAGCATGGGGATTAGAGCTAAGCCTCCGTAGTAGAGGATCTTGCGCGGGAGGTGCGATTTTCTGCGTTGCCAGTTCTTCAACTCCTCGCGGTCCTCAACGCCAACCTGAGCCAGGTGCTCCAGATCATGAAGGAATTCGTGAGCGTTCGGGTAGCGGCTTTTCGGATCGCGTTCCAGGGCTCGGTAGATGACTTCCTGCAGTTGCGGGGAGATGGTGGGGTCGGCCACCGTGGGAGGGATCGGGTGGTTCAGCAACCTGTCGTTCATGGCCGCAATGGGCGAGAGTCCGGTGAACGGCAGTTTTCCGGTGAGCATCTCATAAAGAATTACGCCCATGGAGTAAACGTCCGAACGCCCGTCGCCGCGCTTGCCTTTTACCTGCTCTGGGGAGATGTAATTCGGCGTGCCTAGCGTCGCCGTGAAATTTGCATAGGTCAACCGCCGCGCCGTGTTATCGCTGGCAATTCCGAAATCAATCAGCTTAACGTGATCGTTCTCGTCCACCATGATGTTCTCGGGCTTCAAATCGCGATGCACCACGCCGTTGGCGTGGATGTAGTTGAGCGCGCGCAGAACGCCCATTGTGATCCTGATGGATTGTTCGTGAGGCAGCTTACCCTGATCCATGATGTTGCGCAGCAGATGGCCCTCGCACCACTCCATCACCATGTAAACGCGTGAGCGCTTTTCATCGCTGAAAACGCGCATTACGTTGGGATGATTGAGCCGCTCGCCAATGCTGCCCTCTCGATTGAAGCGATCGAAGAGGATCGGGTCCGCTTCCAAAGCGGGATGTGGAATCTTGAGCGCAACCACCCGATTATCGCGCAGATCCGTTGCGCGAAAGATCGAAGCCATACCGCTGCGCGCGATCTGCCTGTCGATACGGTATGAGTCGATCTGCGAACCCGTTTCCAGAACCTCAAGGATACTCATCAGGCGACTTGCTCCGTGTTTCTGCGTATTTCTCCACTTTATCTAGTCTTTGCCGAGATCGAATAGAACTCCAAACCTTTATACAGCCCCAGGTCAGGCGGGTAGTCTGTATGGCCTGCCCCGATACATTCCCACCTGTTCGACCGAACGAACTCGAATTACCTGGGCCGTCGTGTTGTCACCACCATCGATCTCGACTGCTTTCTGAACTAGTTCGCTCGCAATCTCCTGGGCGCTCCTTTTTTGCGAGGCAATGTTGGCAATCATGCTCTCGGTCATCTCGTCATGCAAGCCGTCCGTGCACAATACGAGCACATCGCCCGATTGCACGGTGACAGCAGTCGTCTCAGGAGACACGAACAGTTCAGGGCCGAGCGAACGGCTGAGGATATGGCGCGCGTCCGATTTTGAAATATCACCCGCGGTGATCAGTCCCATTTTGCGCTGCTCGTTTACCAGCGTGTGATCCTGCGTCACCTGCCTAGCATTGCCATTGCGCACCAGATAACAGCGTGAGTCGCCCACATGCGACACAATGGCCTGGTCGTAGCGCAGGGCGCATGCAACCAGCGTGGTGGCCAATCTTTTGCCCCTGTATTCGCGCTCCAGCGTTTTGTCGTGCACGGCCGCATTTGCATGCTGAATCAAGCGCGGTAAAAGACTGATGAGCATCGTGTCGGCCTGCGCTTTTGAGAATTCTTCAGTCAGCACTGAAACGGCAGTACTGGATGCGACTTCGCCCAGGTCCATGCCGCCCACTCCATCAGCAACCGCAAACAGAAATCCATGTGATCTTGCCTGGTGATGCGATGCCGGAACAAAAAAGCCCGCGGCGTCTTCGTTATTGCTCCGTATTTTGCCGAAATCGCTTGCCTGACCAAACTGGACATCCAACATGGACTTCACAGCCTCGAGCCGTTCTCCGCACTCCTGGAGAGGCCCAGATTTTATCGGTACAGCCTCACATCTGAATTGGACAGTGGGTGGTGATCGGCTTCTCGCTGAATTCGTTCATACGAGAAGTGATCCAACCCGGCGATAGCTGTCGGTTTCAGGGCAAACGAATTACAACTTTTGTTCGAGGAGAATCGCCTTGCCCCTGCCCTTGGACGAGCGCAGGAAATAGATGGCTCCGTAAACGCCCCAAACCACCGAGATACCTAACGCAAGCAGTGGTTCTTTTGACGTGCCAAGCCCGAACACGGGACCGGCTACATAGAAACCTATGCAGATGAGGTTCGCTAAGAGGCCGAACCCCGGGATGAGCGAGTGCAGTATCACGTTGTAATCCGGTCTGTTGTGATAAGCCACAATGCAAAGAAAGCAACTCAGAGCATACAAGATGAATGTGCCGAGATTCGATGTGAGGGTGATGGTCAGCAGCGAGTTAGGGAGAGAAGCAAGCTGATCGTGGGGCAGATAACCGAAGCTCGAAAAAAGGCCACGTGGCAGTGCGGCGAGGGTTGCATCGCTCGGCGCTCCGGCATCACCGAATACCAGCGAGATGGCAACGACGCCGACAACGGCTGAAATAGCCGCGAGAGTCCAAATTGCCCGGCGCGGCGACAGTGACTCGGCGTGAAGCAGGCCGAAGTGCTCAGGCGCTTCCTCGTCTTTGCCCATTGCGTAGGTAACGCGCGCGCCGGCATTCATGCAGCTAAGAGTGGTGCCGATAAGCGCGAGAAACACAGTGAACGCTTCAGCGAGCATGAAATACTTCCCGTGTCCCTGGCCCAGCAGCGCATCGCCGACGATGATCATCATGTCGCCGATAGGTGCCGCAGAGGCAGCAGCGCTCGCCATGCTGTAGCCCGAGTTGAGGAAGTAATTGGCGGCGAAATATTCAAACAGGTAACAGAACAGGCCCTGGATCAAAAGCGACGCAAGCACGGCGATAGGGATGTGCTTGCCGGGGTTCTTGGCTTCGCTGCCCATTGAGGTCACCGATTCAAATCCGACGAGAATCAGAATGGCAACGGTGGCCTGAATGAACATGTAGCTCAGCTTGTGCGGAACGACAACTGAAGCAGCGTTCGGGTGGGTGATGAATTTGCCCGTCGCAGGATCGACGGCCGGATAGGTGATCTGATAGGAAATCGGCTTGCCCGCCGCGTCGAGCAGCGGAAGCGGCGTTCCGCTTGCGTCGCGCAGGGTCGAGCCGTCTGTGCCAATGGCAAACTGATAGCTGTAGGTAGCGAGGGACCGTGAATCATATTGGAACCCAGGACTTCCTGAAGGATGGCTGGTGCGATATCCGAGAGCGAGCATGCTGAATACGATCAGCCCGGAGATCTGCACGACGTTAATCGCGATGTTGACCGACGTCGATGTGCCTGCGCCTTTGGACGCAATCCACGCGACAAAAAACGAGAAGACGACGGCTACCAGAGCCATGAAAACGGGTCCGGGATTTGAGCCGCTCATTGCTTTTGGATTGAGAAACCCGAAAATGTATCCACAGAATATGCCGGTGGTAGCTACCATCACGCCGGGATAGACCCAGTAGTAGAGATGGGAGCCCCAACCCACGATGAACTTGGCAATGCGGGCGTACTTGAAGGCCTTGTCGTTGGAAAGCATGGCCTGCTCAGCGTAATAGTAGCTTGAGCCGGTTCCCGGATATAGCTTAGATATTTCGGCGTAAGCGACTGCAGTCGCAACGCAGAGCAGAAGAGCGGCGACGATGCCGGTCCACATAGCTGGCGCGGTCGATGGCTGGCCTTGTACTCCGGTTGTGGCCTGGATGTAGAAGGTAAGCCAGAGAAACGCGCCGGGAGCGATCAGAGCCATGGCATTGCTGGTCAGCCCGGTTAGGCCAAGCGTCGGCTGCATCCGCGGGGCCTTTTGATCTGCCATGAGCATTCTCCTGATGAAAGGTGCTTCACTCACGTGGTTCCCGATTGTTAATCATGGGATGCTCGAGCGAATCGCCTTCACTGAATACAGGTGTCGTTTTGATGTGCAGCTGTTGAGCGACCTGGTTGCTTGGATGGTAGTTCGGTTGTGGCTTCAGCCAGGCTTGTTTTCCTGGTAGAAGCCACTGATTTTGATGCCAACATCTGCAGACTCGTCGTGATCTCATCAAAACGAAATGAAGAGCAGCATTCCTACTCCGTGCCTTGACCCCGATTCTTATTTCTCGTCGAGATTGTTGCCGAAGATGAATCCGAATTCGCCCGCAGCGCGAAACTGATCGGAGTTTGTGCCGGTACTGCCGAAGACATTTCCAGGCGTGTAGTTCATCGCGTGCACATCTCCGACATCGGCTCTGAAAAAGAAACCGCCCTTTTGGTATGTGGGCGTGGCAGTGAAGGTGACTGCCGAGCTGCCGGGACCGTAACCGATAAGGTTGACATCAGGTCCGCCGATGTTGCCGGACTGGGTTATGTACTCAAAACGACCGGGAAGCGCGAAACCGCGCTTGAAGGATTTGCTGAGGAATGCGGCAAAGCCGTTTGTTGTGGCACCTTTGGCTACGCCGATATTCGCATTCGTCGGGACCTTGCCGTATTGGTAATAAGCTGAAGCGATCCAGGAGCCCTTTGTGTACGTGTAGATCACCGCGTGCATGAGGCCGTTGTTCTGCACAGGGGTCGCCAAGGTCTGAAAAGCAGTTTTGCTGAGATTGCCCATGCCGTCGTAAACGAGAGTGTGGGCTCCCTTGGTAAAGGCCAGCGAGCCGCTCAGCCACGAGTAGCGGTTTGAATAGTAGCCGTCGTTCCAGCTAAGAGAAGCGGTAAGGTGTTTGCCGAGAGCCTGGCTTACCTGAAGTCCGCGATTGATTGCATTTTCCTGTGCCCACACTAGACCACGCTCGATATTGAAGTTCTGGTAAGTGAAAGTGGACTCAGCGCCCATCAGCGTGGGAAGCGAGCCGATCTCCCATGACGTAGTCTTGCCCGTCTGTAGCTTTAAGAACGCTACCGGCACGGGCCCATAAAACTGCTTGACCGTGTCCTGGGCGTTGAGAAACGGATAGCCCATTGCGGGCATGGTGTAGACGCCAGCCTGAACGAAATACTGGACCTTCCCGTCTGCCTTTTGCACGTAAATCGAACCATTGCTCAGAGTTGCCTGTTTTGAGTCGTCACCGGGAATTGCGTTGTTCTGCCCCTGCGCGAATCCGGTCACGATCCCGTTCACGGAGGCTTTGCCGAAGGGACCGAGGTTCACATCGGCGGGAGGAAGCCATACTAGCGGACCCGACAGCACAAACGTGGAAAGCGGTGCGGCGGGAGCAGGAGCCGGTGCGGAAACTGGAGCCTGTGCTGTTGCGGAGGCTGAGTCTTGCGCGCCAGCCAAAAGGGTGGTTGCCATGGCCGCTCCGGCCACGAATTGCAGAATGCGAGTCGGCTTTGAATACATCGGCACTGATCCTCCAGAAAGACAATTTTTGGGGTATGACGAGGTTGAACCAAGCCGGAAATATGGGATGAAGGCTTTGTGATTTGTGCCCTCGGTTCGGACAGACACGTCGCCTGTAAGCCCATACGAGCAATCCCGACCCAATTGATTGATATCGGAATGTTTGTTGTGAACTTGAGGCCTCGACCTGGTACGTCAAGCCGCATCGAACTAACAACAGTAACGCAAACAGGGCATAAAGAACTTATGAGGATCGGCAAAAAGAATTCATCGGGCACGGCGAATCAGCGCAAGTAATTCCTTTTGTTCAAGAAGCGGGCGTAAACTCCAAACGGAAAACAGGCAGGCTGCCCGTGAAGATGAAATAAAGAACCTGATAAGATCTCATTACGCTTTCTTCAATATCCCTGAGCTGGATGGTAAAAAGGCGTTTCTCGTTGGCAGACACATCGACTCTATGGCGATTGTCGTGCTCGAACTCAAAAATAGACAAAAGAGAAAAATCGGTTCGAGCGTAACCGAAACTTTCAAAACGATTCCAGGGTGATGGTTTCTTGTCGTCAAGTTCACTACCTGCTCGTTCGCTCTTCGGCATTCGAAGCTCACGCGGCACAGGCCCGCGCTGGCTTCTGTTTGTGCTGGAGTGCGCCCTGGGAGTTCTCGCCGTACTTTTGGTAGGCACCATCAGTCACTGGTTCGGTTGGCTGCTTCCAGTTGACCTGCTGCTTTACCTCACGATTGTGCTGCTTATCGCGATGTTATGCGGCTTCTGGCAGGCGCTGATCGTTTCGCTCTCCGCGGTTGTCTTTCACGGTCTCTTCATGCGCGAAGCGGAGATCAAAATTGCTGAAGATCCCGCCAACACAGTAACTCTCTTAGTCTTCGTGCTCGTAGCTCTTGTCGTAAGCCGGCTCTCCACACGCGTTACCGGTCATGCGCGCGAGGCGGAGTCGTGGGGCGACCAGATGCACGACTTGTATGAGTTCACCCGGCGCACTCTGCAGATGAACCTTCACGTGGAGCCCGGGCCGCAACTGGCCGAACTTGTTCATGAAATCTTCGCCCTTGAAGCAGTGGCCGTATTCGATGCCGATCTGCACACCGTATATCAGGCGGGCTATTGGGCTCAGGACCCGCAGGAACTGGCTCAAAACGTGTACTACTTTGAGAGCTCCGACGATGACGAGGAAACCGGGCTCGGTCGCCGCGTAGTTCGCCTGGGAACGGTTCCTGTCGGCAGTCTTGTTGTCCGCGGAGGTACCAGTCCACTGACCAACAACGCCATCGCATCTCTGATCGCAATCACCTTCGATCGATACCGTGCCTTCGCCAACGAGAGCCGCATTGAGACGGAGCGTCGCACCGAGCAACTTCGAGCCACGGTTCTCGACAGCCTTGCGCACGCCTACAAAACTCCGTTGACGGCAATACGCGCCGCCAGCACCGGCCTTGGCGAAATGGGAAATCTCTCAGCGGGGCAGGCAGAGTTGGTCTCGCTGATAGACGAACAGACGAGCGTGCTGAACGAACTCACGACCCGCCTGCTGACCACTGCTCGACTCGACGCGGGCGAAGTCACGATCCATGCAACACCGGTCGCCGTGGGGCCGATGATTGAGGAAGTTGTCACAAGTTTGAAAGATCGATTGGCGAGCATGAGAGTCGCCGTCGATCTTGAAGATGAAGATCTGATGGTTTTCTGCGATCGCCAATTGATGGTCATGCTGCTTACACAGTACATCGACAACGCTTGCAAGTATTCGATATACGGCACCACCATCACGATTCGTTCAGCGCTCGCCAAGAACGAAGTCATTTTCTCGGTGCACAGCTTCGGTCCGGTCATTCCAATTGAGGACCGCGAGCGTATCTTCGATCGTTACTACCGCTCATCAAAGCACTCAAACCGTGCGTCCGGCACGGGCATAGGCCTTTCTGTCGCCAAGCGAGTAGCATTGATTCACAGCGGCTATGTCTGGGTTACCAGCGATGAGTTGGAAGGAACTACATTCTACGTAGCGATACCGCTTGAATCGCAAAAGGGGAGAAAGTGATTAGCCAACCTGCAATCCGCATCCTTATCGTCGATGATGAGTCGGCAATCCGCAGGGCGCTTCGACCTCCACTTATCGAGCTTGGCTTTCAGGTGGCTGAGGCGGCTCGGGGCGAAGAGGCGCTTCAGCTTTTGCGCAGCAGCCCCTACGACGCCGTTCTGCTCGATGTGAATATGCCAGGTATCGGCGGCATTGAAACGCTCCGCCGCATTCGCGCCTTCGCTCCTCGACTTCCCATTCTCATGCTGACCGTTCGCGATCAGGAGGAGGACAAAGTGGAAGCGCTCGAATCTGGAGCGGATGATTACGTGACCAAGCCATTCAGCACGCGCGAGCTTATCGCGCGCATTCGTTCCGCAGTCCGTCGCGTTCGCGCTCCTGCACGTGCAGAGGATGCGCCGCTTGAGATTGGAGAGATCCGCCTTGACCCGGTTAAGCGCACCGTAACCAAGCGCGGCCAACCCGTGCATCTCACGCGTAAAGAATTCGACATTCTCAACTGTCTTATGATTCGCGCCGGTCGCGTAGTTACGTACGCAAAGCTGCTTACTGCAGTGTGGGGCGCAGACTGCCGCGAAGAAGTGGAATACCTTCGCACCTTTGTGCGGCAGTTGCGCAAGAAGATCGAGGATGATCCATCAAATCCACTCTACCTGCTGACGGACGTCTACGTCGGATATCGCTTTGCCGATGCGCAGATGCTGCAGGGCGATGCGGCCGATACAGCGGAGGCATCGTCAGAGGGAACACAACACGAACCGACGCATGAGCCTGCAAGCTAGAACGGCAACCACTCCGCACAAAAAAGGCGGCATCTTCCAAATCATTCGGAGGACGCCGCCCTTACTGCGTTGACTCGATGGCGGAAGTACCTATTCGTCGTAATGCAAAAGGCTGAAGATGTCATAGCCTTCAAACCGGTCGCGGCCCTTCAGAAAATCTAGCTCAACCGCGAAGGCGAGCCCGGCAATTTCTCCGCCGAGTTGTTTTACCAGTTTCACGGTTGCTTCCATGGTGCCGCCGGTTGCCAGTAAATCGTCCACCAGCACAACACTCTGGCCGGGCTGAATCGCATCCACGTGGATCTCGAGCGAATCCGAACCATATTCCAGGTCATAGGTGACGCGCGCAACTGTGGAAGGCAGTTTGCGAGGCTTGCGTACGGGAACGAATCCTGCATTAAGTCGATAAGCCAGTGCCGGCCCAAAGATGAATCCCCGCGCCTCGATTCCGAGCACCAGGTCAATCTTCTGCGCAATGTAATGCGCGGCCAGGGCATCGATAAGCTGCGCAAAGCCGGTCTTGTCCTTCAGCAGGGTGGTGATGTCATAAAACAGAATCCCGGGCTTGGGGAAATCAGGAACGGTGCGAACCAGTTTCTTGAGATCTTCAATGTTGACAGGCTTAACGGATTGCGGCATGGACAGGCGTGCTCCTCGAATCAGCTAAAGAAAAACGTGTAAGGGAAGGAAACAGGCGGGGATGCAAGTCGTCTTCCGGCTCAATTATATAGAAGCAGGGAAGCAGGGAACGAAGGATGAAGAGAACTAGAGAACTGGAGAACTAGAGAAACCCTTGTTTCCCCTTGATCCTCTTGGGTCCCTAGTTCCCTCTGTTCCTGTTCTTCTCACCAGGCGCCTTCGATGCGAAAGGAGTCGAGGCCTTCGGCTTCTTTGTCGTCGAGGTAATGTTCGATCAGATTATCTACGCGGCTGCCGCGCGGTCCTTTACGCAAACTCTCGCGCAGTTCTGCCAGGTCGGCCACGTCGCCGGCGGCCAGAACCTCTACATCGCCGTCTTCCGTGTTGCGCACCCAGCCACGCAAATCCAGTTCGTTGGCTTCGCGGTGAACATACCAGCGAAACCCGACTCCCTGTACGCGACCTCTTACCAGAAAATGCAAAACCATCGTCATAGACTAAGGCCAGTTTTGCAGATGCGCCGCAGGTGTGCAACCGGAAGCCTCTTGTCCAGGCACACTGTCGCGCATGGCGCTTCCGTTCAGCAATGTCCGGCTGACGCGCTAAACTGAAAGTCCATGGTCTTTGTCCTGGATAACTACGACTCCTTTACCTACAACCTGGTCCAGTATCTTGGCGAACTGGGCGCGGAGGTTGTGGTGCGGCGCAACGACGAGCTCAGCGTGGAAGAGGTAGAGGCACTTCATCCTGACCGGATCCTGCTTTCGCCCGGGCCCTGCACGCCGGGTGAGGCCGGAATCCTGGTGCCGCTCATCCGCCACATGGCAGGTAAAGCGCCCATTTTCGGGGTTTGTCTTGGACATCAGGCCATCGGCGAAGCGTTTGGCGGTAACGTGGTGCGTGCGCGCAACCTGATGCATGGCAAAACCAGCCCTGTGGAGCATGACGGAAAGGGCGTATTTGCCGGCTTGCCGACGCCGCTTACCTGTACACGCTATCACTCGCTGATTATTGAGGAGCAGTCCCTGCCGTCTGATCTGACCGTCACGGCGCGCACTCCAGAGATCGGAGGCGAAGCTGGCTCGGTGATCATGGGCGTGCGTCACCGGAAATTGCCGGTGGAGGGCGTACAGTTTCACCCTGAAAGCGTGCTTACCGAGGGCGGTCACCAGATGATTCGCAACTTCCTCGGAATGTGAGTGGAATGCCGATCTTGCCAGAAGCCAGGATTCGCCGAGTTGCCGCGTTATGTCTTTTCTCTGCAGGGATTATGGTTCTGGCACACGCTGCCGCTCAGAACCCTGCTCCGGTTCAGGTTTCGAACTCCGCTGCACCGAACATCGGAACAAATCAATCGGTCCCAGCGGGAGTGCGCCCGATCGCTATCGTTCCTCTGGATAGCAAGGTTGCAGGGCACGCTGCTGAAGTTAGCGGCGCGCTGATGGTGAACGACGGTCGCGCTTACGTTGCAGCAAATGGCTCAATAACGGCTGGCGACGAAACAACCCACGTCACGTTGCCCTATCGCGGCACGTTGCTCGTTTGCGCCTCCACCAATGTGAAGCTTGCCGCGGATACAAGCAGCTCGACCGATGGTACGCCGGGACTGATGATGGCCATGGATCATGGCGCGATTGAATTGAGCTACGCCGGCACCACAGCCAATTTGAAGAGCGCTGACGTATTGCTCACCCCGGATTTCCGTATCCTGATCGGCGGCCCGGGAGCTGCGGACGTAAAAGTGCGACTGGGCCAACAGGGCGACACCTGCGTAGACAATTCCAGTGCCAACGGTCCTTATGTTGTGGTTTCAAGCGTGTTTGAAGGGGGTGCGTACCGCGTGAAACCTGGCCAGCACGTGATGTTTCAGCGCGGCAGCCTGCACGAGGTGGTTGACCAGGAAACCGAGTCATGCGGCTGCCCGCCACCTGCGCCCAAAGGCAATGAATTCCCGGTCGCGCAGAGCATGGGCCTTGCGCCCACGCCCAAGGTGTCGCCCCCTCCGCCGGTAAATAGCCGGGCACAGGCGCAAGCTCAAAATGTGCCGCCGCTGGTTTACCAACGAACGGAGAAAGCTCCAATCGCCGCTTCTCCGGCCCAATCGGCACCGGCTCCTGCAGTTCCGCAGGTTGTAGCGCCGGCTACGCCCCAGGCGGCGCCTCACAAAAAGAGAGGATTCTTCGGAAATATCGGCCACTTCTTTCGTCGCGTTTTTGGAGCGGATGAATAGGGTTACGCTCTAGTGCGGAGCGCCAGAGTTCGGCTGTAAGCCACCTGCCCGTATTCCAGAATCGTCACCAGGCCTACACCGCCGCAAATGTTCCCCAGTACCGCAAACAACAGCCACATTCCATAGGCGCTCCAGGGGGCATGGTGCGTGAGTACCGTAACCATGATTTCGCAACTTGAGGCGATGCAGTGCGCAAAGCCGCCGAGGCCCACTACAAATGTCAGCATCCAGATGACCATGACAGATCCGGTGATCGAGTGCGACCCGGAAACCAGCCAGGCAGCCAGCGCGATCATCCAGCCACCGATAACTCCCGACCAGAAGATAGTGGCCGACGGATGAGCCAGAGCATGCAGGCCGAGCTGATTGAGGACTTCGACGGTGCCAGGATCGATTGCCGAGGTGTCTGAGGCGAGGAGCGCGAAGCAGAGCGCTCCTGCGACATTGGCCGGCAGCACAATCGCCCAGAGCCGCATCGTGTTCCAAAACTCTCGCTTTTCAGCCAGCACCAGCGCTACCGGGTAAAGCGTGTTCTCCGTGAAGAGTTGCGAGCGGCCGAGAATAACCACGATGAAGCCCAGTGGATACAGCAGGTATGAAAGCATACGTGCGCTCGACCCGTAACCGAGCATACCCAGCACCATTGCGGGACCCAGCGCCGACAAGCCCATGAAAGTACCTCCGCCAAATCCGGAAAGCGCTAGGGAGAAGTTGCTGCGCTTCAGTTCCTGGCGGGCATTGGTGGCAACTTGCTCGTAAATCTCTTCCGCAGAGGGCCGCGCAAGGTCTTTTTGCGCCTGCGAATCATTGTTTTGTCCGGTCTTCCTTTCGACAAAGTTTGGTCTTGTTTTTGAAAGCATTCGGTAGGCCCTTTTGGACACACCTCTATTTGCAGGTGCGAACTGTGTCTACTCAGATGCATGGACCGGCGCAAACAGCAGCCGTCAGATGGGAAATTCGATCCAAAGTCGAACTCTCCACTTTGAATTCCAACCCTGTATGTAGCTGAAATATTTACGGTGTCCGGGCACGACTAGTCCGCGCCGGTCAATTGCAGCCATTTACCGCCGTAGAAATACCAGGTGACCGACGCCTTCTCAAAAAATGCGTCATCAATCCCCTGATGATCGATTGGCGGCGGCACGGTGCCCCCGTAAGCACGATAGTGTCTGAGAATGAACTGTTTGCTAGCCGCGTTGATTTCGCGCAAGAACCGTGAGCGACCCGCGGCATCTGTCTCCGAGTAAATATGATCTTCAAATTCGGCGATGTCTGCAGGCTTTTCAGCGCTGCCATTCCAATACACGAGGATCCGGGACACTCCATGGATGGAGCACAGAACAGCCCAGTCCGTTTGTCCGGGTTTCGCAAACTCCCCTCGGATTACATTTGTTTTCTTGCGGCTGTATGCCGGTTGCGGTATCTGGCATCCTCTTCGTTCGAGATCGAGTATCACCTTGCCAGGCAGTTCAGCGAATTCAGAGGCGGAGCGATACAGAACCGGTGGCATCGTCGCATTCAACTGCGGGTTGGAATGCTGTGCGCAGGCTTCCGGGACGGCCAAACAAAGTAGCGTCGCGCCAGCGAGGGCGTAGGCGCTCCTCCTCATTTCCTTCACCGCTGTTTCCTGTTGAAGATGCGATCTCCAATGTTGAGAGAAATCGATGTCGTCACTTTTCGCATGCCCAAGTCACTGTTCCCCTATTCGCATGTATCTACATCTGCCGTGCGCGCTCAATCGCACGGATCACGGCCTGGGCCTTATTGATGGACTCCTGGTGCTCTTTCTCCGGGACGGAATCGGCAACGATACCGGCTCCTGCCTGCACGTAGCCCTTGCCATTGACCGCCAGCATGGATCGGATGGCAATACAAGAATCGAGATTGCCGGAAAAATCTGCATACATTACGGCTCCCCCATAGGTGCCGCGTCGCGCCGGCTCCAACTCTTCCAGGATTTCCATGGCCCGCACCTTGGGCGCTCCGCTTAGAGTTCCGGCAGGGAAGCAGGCCCGCAGAGCATCCACCGCCGTCAGGTCAGGACGGAGCTTGCCTGAAATGGCGCTCACAATATGCATTACATGCGAGTAGCGCTCGACGAACATCAAGCGGTCAACCTTGACGCTGCCGAACTCGCTCACGCGGCCAACGTCGTTGCGGCCCAGATCAACCAGCATCACGTGTTCCGCTCGCTCTTTCTCGTCGTGCATCATTTCGTCGGCCAACGCAATGTCTTCCTGATCCGTGGCCCCGCGCGGCTTGGTTCCGGCAATCGGCCGATACTCCACGTTGCCTTTGTTGACTCGCACCAGCAGTTCCGGCGACGAGCCAGCCAGCTCAAGCGATTTTGCCCTCCCGCCGCTTTTGCGGCCGCCGGTCTTCGCGTCTGTTGATCCTGCCAGTGGCGCATTTGGAGCAAAACGCAGAAAGAACATATACGGACTTGGGTTGACGGTGCGCAGCGCCCGATATACCTGAAAGCTGTCCACTTCCGGCTCCACGTCGAAGCGCTGCGATATCACTGCCTGAAAGATGTCGCCCGCAGCGATGTACTCTTTTGTGCGTTCCACGGCGGCCATGTAATTCCGTTTACTGGTGCGGTATTTGACTTTCAGGGCAGATTTTTTGCCGATCGCGGCGCCAACATGTTTCGCCAGCTTGGGCAGGGGCTGCAGAAGCCGCTTTTCCAGCTTGTCCAGCCGCTGCACCGCGCGTTCGTAGGCTTTGGCGGGACTCTGACGCGTCACATCGGGTGTGACGACCAGCCAGATCTCCTTGCGGACATGATCGAAGGCCAGCACTTCATCAAAGAACAGCAGGCAGGCATCGGGAATCTGAAGCTCATCGTTTGCCCTCTCCGGCAGGCGTTCAATTTGCCGCACCGCATCGTAGGCGAAATACCCTACGGCACCGGCAGTAAACGGGGGAAGCCCAGCTAACCGTGCGGGTTTATGCCCACTGAGCGCGCGACGCAAAACAGCAAAAATATCGTCCTCGATTTCAACGATTTTCTTGCCTTCTGTGATGGTGATCTGGCGTCCGCGGGCGACGATCCGCTTAAACGGAGCAAGCCCGATAAACGTATAGCGGCCCACCTGCTCGCCGCCCTCGACTGATTCCAGCAGGAAACATTCCTGTTCGGGCCAGGCCGCACGCAGAAACGCAGACACCGGCGTTTCAAGATCAGCAGCTAATGTCCGACAAACGGGGACGAGTGTGTGTTCCTTCGCCAGGGCGAGAAACTCTTTGCGGTTGGGCTGGACAGTATTGGACGGATCGCTCACGAGACCAGTGTAATTGCAGAGGTTGGGTACTCACGGACCTTTACTTCATGCAGGGGCGCGTTATAGCCTGCCCCCGTTCAGCCTGAAGCTGACAATCACTTCAACGTCCGATACGACCGGCTCCGATCCGCAGGTAGCTGGCTTGAACTTCCATTTCTGCAGTGTGTCCAGCGTGGACTGATCCATAGCATGGCTGGCGTTGCCAATCACCTGAAAATCGGTAGCGGAACCATTGGCTAAGACGGTCATGGAAACAATTGAGTCGCCAATTGTGCCGTTGCGGCTTGCAGCCGGCGGATACGGGGGATCGGGGGTCTTTACTGCTTCTGGCGGCTTCCAGTTTTCGCATTGACGGCGCTCGATCGCTCCAGCCGGTTTGGTGAGCAAAGCTTCGTCAAACGCCTTTGCTGAAAGGCTCTTTACATTTGCCTTCACCACGCGACTACCGTTCTCCACCAACTGCAGCGTCCGCGGGTAGCGATGGCCAGCGAAATCGAAGTAGTCGGTAAACTCTTCGCGTGTGGGGCTGTCTGGCAAGTCCCACCACGTATCGCTCGAAATTTCGTGTGAGCCATTCAAGCAGACCTGGTGCGGCGTTTCTTTCGAGTCCTTTTTCTTAACCCGCACACAATCTACTGGAAAGCCGTATTCCGCCATCTGCTGCGGCTTGTCGGCGACAAGGCCCTTTGTGTCTTCTCCGAATTGAAGCAGTTGGATGAGCTCCCGTACGCGAACCGGAGTGGAGCTATTGTTGCGGGTGGTGTAGAGCCACCCGCCGTTTCGGACATCGATCTGCTTGAAGTCCCCCAACTGGATCGTTCTCCACCACTGTTCTTTCGACTTCCATTTCAGCGTGAGATTTCCCTGTGCGGGCAGTTTCTGCTGAGCCGTAAACTCTACAACCAACTCGAAGGGTTCTTTTTGGTTCAGTGAGAGATCAGCGCGCTGCTTGGCTGTAAGCAGCAGTCGCTGCGCGGGATCTTCCGCTATGACGTACCCGGGGAGGGCCGCAATTGCGCCTAGAAGAACAATGATCGCCAGCGTTTTCACGAATGACTCCAAGAAATCGCGAACACGGTGCCTAAAAGAAGCCACGCATAGCAAAGCATTCCAGCATGAAACCTGCAAGTCGTTCCGCACATGAAATTAGTACTGCTTTATAGCGTAGTCCATTCGCGGCAACAGTGAAAATAGGTACACCTACAGATGTGAAGGGGTTGCGTCACCCTGTGTCAGACGTTCTACGGCCCCAGCAGCACCGCTCACTCGGTGCATCGGCTGCTTTCGCGAATCCGGACGCCCATTTGGCTGATCCAAGTGGCATTGACTGAATAGGTCGCGTAGCCTACACTCAACGGGGCTCAGATCTGCTCGGCCAACATTCCGGCCGATTGTGTAGCCTGAACGGACCGCAAGGGACAGCAGTAGGAGCCCTGGCGGGGAACGAAACGGAGATCTTTATGTCATCTGGCAATCCTGCAGTTTCATTAGACCAGGAGATAAATCCCTGGGAGGCGCAAAACGCGCGGTTCGATTTCGCGGCACGTAAGCTCAATTTAGATGAAGGCCTCTGGAAACTACTCCGCACTCCGGCGCGGGAAATCATCGTGCATTTTCCGGTCGCGATGGACGATGGCCACATCGAGATATTCACGGGCTTTCGTGTTCAGCACAATATTGCGCGCGGTCCTTGCAAGGGCGGCATTCGTTATGCGCCCGATGTCACTCTGGACGAAATGCGCGCGCTGGCAAGCTGGATGACCTGGAAGTGCGCGGTCGTCAACATTCCTTTCGGCGGCGCCAAAGGCGGCATTATTTGCGATCCCAAATCAATGAGCCGCGGCGAACTTGAGCGCATGACGCGCCGCTATACATCCGAAATCATCGAGTTCATTGGACCTGAGAAAGACGTTCCCGCTCCCGATGTGAATACGAATGAGCAGACGATGGCGTGGATTATGGACACCTACTCCATGCACATGCGCCAGACCGTTACCAGCGTTGTTACCGGCAAGCCGCTCGACATCGGCGGTTCGCGGGGCCGCATTGAAGCAACCGGCCGCGGCGTTATGATCGCGTGCAACGAAAGCCTACGGTATCTGAACATGTCGATCGAAGGTTGCCGCGTGATCATTCAAGGGTTTGGGAACGTGGGCTCCAACGCCGCGAGACTCATGATGGAGCAAGGTTACAAAATTGTCGGCATTGCAGAAAAGGATGGCGGCCTGTATAACTCGAATGGCTTGGACATCCACCAATTAGCCGAGTTCAAGTACCGCAATGGCAGTACCCTCGGCTTCCGCGGCGCGGAAGACGTGCCCAGCGAAGAACTTCTGATCCACGATTGCGACATTCTCATCCCAGCTGCCACTGAAAACGTGATCACCAGCCGCAATGCAGCGCAAATCAAGGCAAAGATAGTTGTAGAAGGCGCTAACGGTCCAACCACTGCTGTAGCCGACGAGATCCTGGCGGAAAAGCGCATCTTTGTCGTTCCTGACATTCTGGCCAATGCTGGGGGCGTTACTGCCAGCTACTATGAATGGGTGCAGGATCGGCAGGGCTATTTCTGGAAAGAAGCCATTATCAATGAGCAGCTTGAGACACTTCTCCGAGACAGCTTTGACGATGTGGTGCGTTACGCCGAAGCCCACAATGTGAACAACCGGATCGCGGCCTACATGCTCGCCATCGATCGGGTCGCTTTCACAATCCGGCAGCGTGGGATCTACGCCTAACGGTGCTAAAGGTCATCAAAATAACGGTGAAGGCACAGCCCCATTCCGCTATTTTGATGGGCTGAGACATGTCTTCAGTACCGTTTTCGCCGGTATGCAGCGCCGTCGTCTGCGGATGGTGCGATAATGAAACCAAACCGGAGACAGACATCGAGAAACCCCGGCATACATGAACCTGCCCAACTCCATCACGATGAGTCGGATCCTCATGATTCCGCTCCTGCTGTGGATCCTATCGCCACATTTCCCCTGGCAAATGCACGGCGAGCAGGAAGTATCCGCATCGGTTTTGTTCGTGTTGGCGTCGATTACAGACGGTCTCGACGGATACCTCGCGCGGAGGCGCGGCCAGATTACGACGATGGGCATGCTGCTCGATCCGCTGGCCGACAAGATCATGGTCACCGGAGCACTAATTGCGCTGGTCGCCTATAATCCTGCGGTCGTAAAGGTCTGGATTGCGGTCGTCATTATCGGGCGCGAGTTTCTTATTTCCGGTCTACGCTCCATCGCTTCTTCTGAAGGTTTCACCATCCAGGCGAGTGACCTGGGCAAGCTGAAGACGGTCGTGCAGATTGTCTCGGTCACCTCGGCGCTTCTCGCTCATCACTGGGACATCTGGCAGATCGGCGTGCTGATCATCCCGGTCAAGTGGTACGCGATCGCTGCGATCTACTTTGCGGTGCTGGTGTCTACGATCTCCGCAGTCGACTACTTCATCGGCTTCTGGAAACAGATTGACCACGCCTCCAAGGACCGCCGCAAGGCTGCGGTCCTGAGTCAGCGCAAGAGCGCCAGCATCCTTTGAGCCGCGCGAAAGCTCCTCTACTGTCCCAACTGGAAACGCAATTCAGCTAGCGAAGTTTCGTAAGAATAGCGGGCCGTCGTGAACGCGATCTGCGCTTCTGTTTGGCCTAGCTGCGCTTGAGTAAGCTCCACGATTCCGCTCAACCCGATCTTGTAACGGGTCTGAGCCAGATCGAGAGCGAGGTTCGCCTGATTCAGCATCGACTGCGTGACGCCGATTCTCTGATAAGCGTTCTGCGCGTTCAGCACCGATATTCGCACATCGCGTGCAATCTGATCGCGCAACTTCCGGACCTGCTCGCCCGTAGCATTGGCCCTCAATTTTGCTTCCTGCGCTCTCGCGTTAAACAGGAAGCCATTGAAGATTGGAACATTGATGTTCGCTCCAGCAGCCCCGTACCAGTTCGATTGGATCTGGTCGGCGCGAACCGGTGTTCCGCCCACCGCTGCCATGGCGGAGATGGTGGGCATCCACAATTCGTGTTCCGCCGAACTGAAGTGCCTGGCCGCAGTAAAGTTGTCGTTCAAGGCAGCCAACTCAGGTCGCCCTGCAAATGCCGACTGCAACAGCGGATCTGAATACTGAGGTGGTGGCTCGGGATTCTCCTTCGTTTCATCCACCAACGTATATTGCTGGCTCTGCTCCGAGCCCATTACGTCATTCAAGCTTGCCATTGAGTTTTGCTCATTGTTCTGCGCGTCCAGAAGCATCAACTTCGCCTGCGAGAGTTGAACATCGGCCAAGCTTTGGTCGAGCGTTGAGCGCAGCTTTGAGTTAGCCATCGCAGTAATCTGGTCCGAAGTTGCCTGTCGCTGCGAAACGGTTTGCTCTGCTACCTTCAATACGGTTTGGCTTGTAAGCACCTTGAAGAAAGCATGCTCCACAACGAGGCGAATATCGTTTTCGGTAGCTCGCTCATTTTCTAGTTGAGCCTTTGCATTCGACTGCGCGCTCAAGACGAGATTGTGGGTCCGCCCAAAGTCGGTGATCAACTGATTCACGGTCAGTCCGCCGCCTGCGCGATCAAAGACCGACGGGTTGTTCAGCGCACCGGCAGTTATCCGGCTGTTTTGGTGCGCGCCGACTGCAGTAAGATTGCCGGTCGCAGTCGGCAACTCGCTCGAACGCACCTCCCGCGACACTTGCGCCTGAGCCAAAGCTAACAGCCGCGCGATGCTGATGTTGGGATTGTGCTCGACAGCCATCTTCTCGGCGTCGGCCAGCGTTAGCCGCGGCCCAAGCGGATTTTCAGCGGGGGGAGGGGAAGTGGTCTGCGGTCCTGCGGGGCCGCTGGTCGGGCTTGCCATTTGAGTCGCGATTGCAGGCAAGTGAACTTCAGGCGCTCCAGGCAACGCCCTGTTCTGCGCGTACACGATGTTCGTAGAAAGCAACAACGAGGCTATGCTTAAAGAAGCCATTAAATGATTGTTTCGGAGTCTGCTCATGCTTGCTCCTCCACAATATTTGAAGCTCTCTCTTCACGCCCGTGAATCAGCAGGTAGACCGCGGGAACAAGAAACATGGTTACAACGACCGAGAGCGCCAGTCCGCCGATGATGGCTCGCGCCAACGGCGCATATTGTTCGCTACCAGCCTCCATGCCGACAGCCATCGGAATCATGCCGAGCAGTGTAGCCAATGAAGTCATCAGAATCGGACGGAGACGCACTCTGCATGACTCCACGACAGCTGCTTTCAGTACCATTCCTTCGCTGCGGAGTATTCCTGCGAACTCCACGATCAGAATGCTGTTCGACACAACGATTCCCGTCATCATGATTACGCCCATCAGCGACATGATGTTCAATGTGCTGCCGGTAATCAGCAGCGTCACTGCAACACCGGCGAGCCCGGGCGGAATAGCCATGAGGATGATGAACGGATCGATGAACGATGCGAACTGCGCCATCAGGATCAGATAGACCAGCACGATGGCTATGATCAGACCAATGCCGAAGTCGTGGAACGCGGTGTTCATACTTTCTACTGCACCGCGCACGTTTATGACAGTGTTCTTACCATGAGGCATATTCGAAATCAGCCGATTGATGCCTTTCCCAACTCCCTGCAGGGCCTCTGTACTAGTGGCTACATAGATATCAACAACGCGACGAATCTGATGATGGTCCACTTCGGTTGGGGTGTTGATCTGCTTGATATCGGCCACAGCACCCAAAGGAATGTAACTCGACGAACCGGTCTGACCGCGCATCTGCAGAGACACCGGTGTAGCACGTCCCCCCGGCTGCATAGGCGTATAGCCTTCGGGCTTGGCTCCTCGCAACGGAATATTCTTCAGATCCTGCATCGACATGTTATCGATCCAACGGTTTGCATACTGCACTGTGACCATATAGTTATTGCCGCTCTTAGGATCGATCCAGTAGCTGGGAGCCACCATGCCGCTCGATGTCATTGCGGTAATGACGTTGTCGACAATTTCTTTGGTTGTGAGGCCGACAAGGCTTGCGCGTTGCCGATCGATATTCAGTTCAAGTCCGGGATAATTGACACTCTGCGGAATATATACGCTGCTCACGTTCGGAATACTCTGAATCTTCGCAGCCAATCGCGTGGCGAGCGCGTGTGCACCATTCATATCCTGTGATTGGACCTGGATATCGATTGGGGCGGGCAGACCTTGATTGATCACGCCGTCGACCAGCCCACCTGCGTGGAAGTAAGTCGAAATTTCCGGCATCTCCGCCGAAAGTTTCCGCTGTACACGCTGCATGTAGGCGTAGCTGCCTACACTGTGATCCGCCTTCAAGCTTACTTGCACGAAGGATGTGTCGGTAGACGCGTTGGGAGTATAGATAGAAGAAAGTCCTGGCGAGACACCGATGTTCGACACGATCATGCCGAGGTCCTTAGGCGGAATAACACTCCGTATAACATCCTCGACTTTCGCCATGTAGTCGTTGCTCACTTCAAGCCGCGTTCCACTTGGCGTGCTGACATTGATGATGAACTGCCCCGGATCGGTTCGCGGAAAATAGGCACGCCCAATAAAAGGAACTGTTAACAGCAATAGTGCAAGTACACCGCCGGAGATCAGTCCCGCAGTTAGTCCGGGCCGCTCCATGGCTTTAAATGCCAGCTTTTGATACCAATCGAGCAGCTTCTGGAATCTCTCGTTAAAGCTGGCTTCAAATCGTTTGAAGAATCCGGCCCTCGAAGGATCAATATGCCCTTCGTTGATGCGCATGCGGATGAACTTCGAGCAATACAGCGGTACTACGGTCATGGCAAAGAAATACGAGGCGAAAATGGAAAGCACCACGCCCAGGGCCATCGGCGTAAAGATGTACTTGCTGACGCCTGTGAAAAAGGTGACTGGAAAGAAGACGATGGAGGTGGTGAAAGTCGCTGCCAGCACGGCCATCGACACTTCGGTTCCCCCGACCTCCGAAGCCACTTCTGGCGTCTGGCCCATTTCCATGTGACGGAATATATTCTCGAGCACGATGACGCCGTTATCGATCAGGCGTGAAAACACCAGTGCTAGTCCGCCCAGGATCATAGTGTTGATCGAACCACCTGTGTACTTCGTGATCAGGAGACATACCATCATCGACAAGGGAACAGAGAGAATCACCGCGATCATGGCACGCGGGCTTCCCAGAAACACAAGGATCATGATTCCGGTCAGCACCAAACCAATGAATGCCTCCTTCGATACGTTTGCAATCGCCATTTTCACAAATACTGACTGGTCGAAAACGACCTCTGTGCGCAGCGATTCTGGAATATCGACCAGCTTTTTAAGTGCAGCCTTGATCCCATTGACAATGATGATGGTGTTACTGTCGCCGCCCTGCTTGAAGATGGGCAATAAGACTGAGCGCTGGCCGTCGATACGCACAATGTTGTACTGGCGTGCCCCCGCGTCTTGCGCCTTACCAATATCCCCCACAAGTACCGAAGAGTTGCCCACGGATTTCAGAGGCAGGGAATTCATTGCATCAGCGCTCGGAAACATGCTATTCGCATAAATGTTGAAGTCTTTCGAGCCAATTTCGACATCGCCAGCTGGAAGAATCAGGTTCGAGTTGTCGACGGACTGAACCACGTCGTTCAAGCTCAGGTTGCGAGCTTCGAGTTTGAGCGGATCCACGTAGATCTGAATCTGTCGGTAGGTGCCACCGTACGGAGTTGGAACAGAGGCTCCCTGCACGTTAGAGATTTGGTTGCGCACCTCGAACTGCGCAATATCCTTCAGACGCGATTCATTCAACCCTTTTCCTTTTAGAGTAACGAGGCAAACAGGTTGAGATGACGCATCCATTCCCAGAACTACGGGTGGAAGCGTGCCCGGTGGCAATCGCCGGAGGTCCGCCATCGCGAGATTTGCGATGTTGCTCAGGGCGGCATTCGGGTCGGTCCCCGGTTTGAAGTAGATTTTGATGAGGCTCACACCAGTGCGCGAGCGCGATTCACTATGATCGACGTTTGCGGCAAACGTAAAGAATCGCTCGAAGGTATTGGTGATGTCGGATTCAATCTGTTGCGGAGGCATGCCGTTGTAGAAGGTAGCCACTACCACCACCGGCATATCGATTGTGGGAAAAAGATCCATTGGCATCTGCACAATTCCCACCGCGCCAACGATGGCGACCAGCAGGCAAAGCATCACGATGAAGTAGGGATAACGAAGGGCGAATTTCGGCATTAGTTTGCGCCTCCATCGGCCTGCTGAGCCTTCATGTCGATCATGCCGCCGGACTGCTGCACAGTCTCTGACGCAGGCTCCTGAGTATTGATCGGGCTTACCGATTCGTTCTCCTGATATTTGTTCTGCCCGCCTAGCACCACACGATCGCCCGCATTGAGGCCATCTTTAATCTCCGCTAATTTCGACCCTTCAAGGCCTACTGTGACCTTGCGAATATGAATGTGATTGTTCGGATCAAGCGCATACACCGTTTGTTGATTGCCGTTTAGTACAAGCGCTTCAACAGGAATGGTTACAACATTGTTGACATGTGCGAGTTGAAGCATTGTATTTGCGTACATCCCCGGGGCAATCGACAGATCCTTGTTTGGGACATCAACTTCGGTCTCCATTGAGCGGGTTTCGAAGTTCACGTTGCGCGTTGAACGCACGATTTTTCCTGTCAGCGAGCGGCCAATTGCATCCACCCGCACCTGCAGTTCATCGCCCGGACGCACATATCGCACATCATCTTCAGGTACGGGGATCCGCAGGCGCAGCAGGTTGCTTTGTGAAATGCGCACGATCGGCAGATCCTGGCTGTTGGAGTTGGTGCCGCCCTGGATCAGTGCGCCGGTGTCCGCATACCGCCATATCACAACTCCATCAAGGGGCGCCGTCACGTTGGTGTAGTTGTGCAAAGCCTGCACGCGTTCGTTGTCAGACTGCGCTGAGCCCGCGTGTTCCTGAGCAGCTGCCATGGCGGCCTTTGCAGCGTCCACCTGCGCTTCTGACGAAAGATCCTTTGCCTGAGCGTCATCGATCTCCTGTTGCGCAATCAATCCCGGCCGTGTTTCTGCTGCCTGCTTCAGCCGCTCGAACTGCGAATGGACGGCTGCATGTTCCGCTTCAGCCCGGTTGATTTCGTTCTTTGTCCGTGCAATTTCCTGCTGGCTCTGCTTCAGTTGGAAGACCGTCTGTTGAAGTTGCGCCTTCAGTTCAGGAACTTCAAGAACGGCTATTGTCTGGCCCTGATGGACTACATCGCCGATGTCCACACTGATGTGCGCCATGTAGCCGCTTACTTTCGGATGAACATCAACCACCTGAAATGGCTGAAACTGCCCGGCCAACGTCAGCACGTTGGAGATGTCGCCGCGTTGGGCTGTGGCCACACGAGCGGTGGGAATCGTGGCGGCATCAGCCGCGGAGCTACTCGGACTTGAATGACAGGCAAGGATGCCCAAGGCGGGACAGAGAGCGGCCATTCCGGCTGCAGTCACTATCAATTTCTTCATTTTTTAACGACTCCTGCTTTGCAACCTGATAAATTGCCCGGCTAATCACCGTAGAGCGGCGAGGGCTATTGCTTTCAGCGACTTACTCGGGGATAACTTACACGAATCCCTCAATGATTTTCGAGGCAATTTCAAAGCAAAATGGATTGGAACTATCGAACTGGGGGAGGGCGCAAGAAGTTCGAGAGGGAGAAGCTGGATGTAGAAAGGGGAGAGCGAGCTTGAGTGGAAATGCCACAGTAAGGAACGGATACTGGCCAGCAACCGACCATGGCGGCCAAAAGCAACGTGAGCGGCAAGAAGGGGAAAATCGGATGATGATCTGGCAGGCCGTGCAGGATGATCTGACGCATATCGGCTGGCAGCGCCTTGGCAGCCTGTACCTGGCTGCCCATAGTATGGGGAGGCAAATACCACGCCATCTTTGCTTCCACGGCGAACGTAACCGCGAGGAAACAAAGAACCAGCGCGATCAGCGTGCGGCTAGTCCAGCGCTTTGAGAGATCTCCTGACACGAGTGCAGTTTACCATGGAGCAATTGGTCGCTTGCGGAACTAACGGGACTCAGGCCCGGGATTGCCCTTGTCCCCTTAGACGTGCCTGCCGTGGAGGAGTTAGACGAGAGCCGGTTCTTTCGCCGCAAGCTCGATATTGACCTCTGGAGGCGCTAACAAGGTGTTGTGAATCAGGCAATGCTTTACAGAACGCATCAGCCCTTCGGTATGATCCTGATCCAACGTGACTGGATACTCCACGCGAATTTTGAAGTTACCAAGCCGGGCGGGACCTTTCAATTTTTCAGCCGTTACTGATACTTCCACGCCACTTTCGGCCAGATTGCGCGCCTTGAGATACTGCAAGGCATAAAAAGCCGCGCATGAACCCAGAGAAGCCAGCATTAACTCAGGAGGTGTCATGGCCGTATCTTCGCCGCCATTGTCCACGGGTTGATCGCAAAGAATTGAATGAGACCTGGATTGGATATTGAAACGTACTTGTCCGAGATGTGAAACTTTAACTTCCATGCCCTGATTTCCCCTTCACTCTATGAAATCCATGAGGGGAAGCTGTCGTTACAGATGAGCGCAGATTATTTGCGCTCCCCATGCCCAGCATGCGCAGATACTCTTGGGTCAGGATCGTGCGCAACCGCTGTGCCACGGCTGAATCGCACGAGATGTCCAAGGTCCGGCAGCGGTCGATTGCCGTGCGCAGCTCGCGCAGAAAGGCCACGCATGCCGGGCAGGCTTCGATGTGCGCCCGCATGGCATCGCAACTCGGCGCCTCAACGCGGCCGTCCATGTACTCCGAGAGGTTTGCGAAAAGATCGCGGCATTCCGCAGGGCGCTGGAACTCTCTGCCGGCGTGCTGCTTTCGAACCTTTTGTGCGGCTCTTCCGTTGCTCGGACGATTCGCGGATTTCTCAAGCAACTGCGCCATCTCCTTGCGAACCAGCAGACGCGCACGATGCAGTCTCACCCGAACTGTGCCGGCCTTCAACCCGAGAATTGTGGCCACCTGGTCTGTATCCAGTTCTTCCATGTCATGGAGCACCAGCACCATTCGCAGCGGCGGGGGTATTTGCAAAACAGCCTTATGGAGGAGATTGGCCTGCTCCGCCTGCGCCACATTGTCTTCCGGGCCCTGTGCTGCATCCGCGAGTAGACGCCCAAGTTCCGCCTCGTCCGGCATTAACTCGTCCAGTGCGATCATTTGTTTGGGGGCGTTTGTGCTTTTGCGCCGCATCCGCCAGCAACGGTTTCTGGTGACCGTGTAGAGCCAGACCGCGAGTGCCTGCGGCTCCTTTAGCTTGGCCAAGTGCCCAAGTGATCGGAAAAGCACCTCTTGCGTGGTGTCTTCCGCGTCTTCCGGATGTCCGCACACCTTCATGCTGAATGAGTACACGGTACTCTGCAGGAGGGAAATGGCCTCCTCAACTGCCTCAGGTGTATTCCGTTGCAGCAATTCAGCGGCCTGGGCTAGTTCGGGGCGCATTGAGAGGATTTCCTGGAACTCTAATTATTATATTGGCGCAGGACCGCGCACGCGACGAACCCGGCTCGATTGATCGATCATCGAAGAAGGGGCTATCAGGCGTTCACGCCTGCCGTCTCGGGCGTTGCAGCCGTAACCATCTGGCGAATTGCGCTGATTACCAGTTCGGGCTCATCGAGATGGATCCAGTGTTCGCTTGCCTCAGCAATTACTTGCTGCACATTTGTTCCGATGCTGTGAAGACACGTTTCGGACAGCGGCTTCGATGTTCGTGGCGTCAGCACGCATACTGGAATTTCGCGGATCGGATCCGCCTGATGCATCTCGCGCACGGTGTCGGGAATGGAACTGATGTGGCTGCGCATTCCCGAATAGAAGCTCGGGCGCGACCAGTGCGCAGCCACCACGGGCCAAACTTCGCGCGGCATTTTGCTCACTTCCTGTTTGATCCGCTGGATCACATGCCTGCCGCCGATCTTCAACGGTGTACCGCAATTCACGCGTGGATGGCCGGCGTGGCGAAATGCGGAGCGCACCGCAAGCCGAGTGACCCCACAAAAAGCAATTGGAACTGCATACCGGATCAGACGCCGCCCCAGGTTGATCTGTGACTGCTTGGATGGGTCGAGCGGCGGCCACTCTTCGCAACGCATGGGATCCACCAATACGACCCCCGCCACTTCGTCTGGATAATTGAGCGCGTAGCGCCTCACGACCAGTCCACCAAACGAGTGTCCGACGAGGATGAAGGGCGGCTCGATGTGGGCCTGCCGCAACATTTCATGTAATTCAGAGGCAATGTTTGCGGGTGTACGCGCGCTGCGGCACGGACTACTGAAACCCAGCCCGGCCCGATCATAGGATGCTGTAGCTGTAAAGTCGGAAACTGTGCTCTGAACATGCCGCCAGTTCAGATTGGTGGCCCCGATTCCGCTTTCGAAAACCACGGTAGGGCCGCCGCCATCCCCTTGCTCTAGAAGGTAGAGGCTGCAGCCTCCCTTCATCGTGATCCAGCGTCCGGCCCCTGCGTAATGGTGCCGGTCGCGCCGGCAACCAATCGACTGATACACATACCCAATAACGACAAGGATTGCTGCCGGAGAAAGAGCCAACAGAGCGAAATGCATAAAACAATCCTGGTGAACCGACCGAGCAGAGTTTAAGACCATGAAGCAACCTGCCGGCCGGCAATCCCCAAGCGGTATCGACGCACCCCTGCACGTTTCGTCCAAAAACTCTATCGGTCGTGCCAGATCAATCAGCAGACTTCAAAGCAGTCGAACGTCGAATCCGGTTCCTTTCTGAGGTTTGTAAAAGATATACAGGAACATCGATGCCCTGGTCCAATGAAATGACTGCTCGTTTATGAAATCTCTGTCATTTGGTTCTTGCAGAGGCAATATCTGAGTCGCTAGTAACGTCAGAGAAAGAGTGCTTGCGATTGTCAGAGGCTGTGTTCAATCTACATTCCGGCTTGAGGGGATCTTCACCAGGTCGCTTAGCCAGATTCGATAGAGCAGTTTCTTAAGCTGGCCGAACTCCCTTGCGCCAAGTTCGGTGCTCCACTCGTGTTCTATCTGGCGCAGTATCTCTGTGATCCTGGTGAAGGCGGCCTTCCCCCGTGGGGTAAACCGCACAATCCGCGAGCGGCCGCCATCCGTTTCATCGCGCCGTACCAGGTAGCCCATCGCCTCAAGGCTTCGCAGTAACTGGTTCATTGCCTGCTTGCTCATGCCCGCCCGCTCAGCGAGTTTTCCAGGGCGCACGCCGTCGGGCCCGGGGTACTGAAGAACGGCGATATGCGGCAAACTCAAATCGTCAAACCCCGACGCATTAAGCTCATAAATAATCCTGTGGTGTATGGCTTGCGCGGGAACACGGAGCATCGCGCCGATTAAAAGGTCCGTCGGCTCAAACGAAGAGAGGCGGCTTGATTTTCCCGTTGACATGGCAGGTAAATTCCGTTTACAGTCTAACACGGTAAACTGAGTTTACTAAGTGAAAGGAGACCCGACGTGAAAGCACAAACGAGCACCCCCTTTATCAGCCCAGCCGAAGAGACTATAAGCTTGGGTCCGCTGACGATTCGCTTTCTGCTTACAGGCGAGAACTCCAGCGGCTCCGTCGCCATGTTTGAGCTCATCGTTCCCGGTGAGCAGCGTTTGATGGCGCCGGCGCACAGTCATGACAGCTACGAGGAGACCATCTACGGTATCGAAGGGGTGATCACATTTACCGTGAATGGCGAGCCTGTCGATATCGGGCCTGGGCAGGCGCTCTGCATACCGCGGGGTGCAGTTCACCGGTTTGACAACAACACCATCCACGAAGCCAAGGCGCTATGTGTGATCAGTCCGGCTGCTATCGGGCCGGAATACTTCAGGGAAGTTGCCGAGATTGGCCGAGCAGCAGCAGGAGGGCCGCCGGACCGCAGCCGGTTGATCGAGGTAATGCTGCGCCACGGACTTACGCCGGCTCTGCCATAAATCTGAGGACACAGTCCTGCTCAGACGAAAAAAGGGCAGCCATGAGGCCGCCCTTTGATTCTTTGGTGAGTCTGACGCCCAACTGTTCACAAACGTGAATCGGGGCAGAAAAATGCGTTCAGAGAACCTTGCCCGCGATGCCGCCGGATGATCTGATTCTCAGTATCCGCTTTGAAGAACGTTTGCAGTGAAGCCAGGGTTCAGGATTCGCGGCACAGCCGCGAATCGTTGTGGTTAGTAGGAACGACGACCGCGATCACGCGACGACCCGCCGCCGCTGCTGCCTTTGCGCGCCTGATAGCAATCCCGGCAGAATACCGGCCTGTCGCCACGCGGCTCAAAAGGTACAGTAGTTGGCTGACCACAGCCCGAGCAAATCACCGGAGTTCCCTGTGACGGAGCCGAACGGTAGCCGGAGCCTCCACCCCCCTGGTCATTCTTCTTTGCCTGACGGCAAGGCTTGCAACGCTTTGGGGTCGAGTATCCTCGTTCCTGAAAAAATTGTTGGTCCGCAGCGGTAAATGTGAAATCTTGCCCGCAATCGCTGCACGTTATTGACATATCTCCGGCCATGGTTCTCCTCGTGTGGAGATTGTACCCCGCAACTCGTCGTTTTCTGAATGAATTCCATTTAATTTGACAAACATAGGGGTTTCCCCAGTCGGGAAACGGTTTCTGGGACCTTTTTGGGAAGTCCCGCACTGTATAGTGCTGTTGGAGCTTCCTCGCGCGTCGTCGATTCGGTGTCCATTTCATGAAAACCGCTCCCAATCCCGACTTTGAGGCGGAGTGTATTCGCCGAATCCTGCAGGGCGAGAGGCACTTGTTTCACGACCTCATCCGCCCCTGCGAGCGGTCAATCTACTTTCTTTTGTTTGCGCTATTGCGCAACGAGGCTGATGCGGAAGATGCCGCCCAGGAGACGGTAATTAAGGTCTATCGCAATCTCCAAAATTTCCGGGGTGACTCGCAATTCCGTACTTGGGTGCTTTCCATTGCGCGCAACGAAGGCCTGGGTCGGATCCGCAAGGGGCAGGCGAGGCGCGAAGACTCGCTGGATGCCATCACTGAAGAACAAGGCGGCGACTATACTCCGGCATTCCTGACTAGCTGGCGCGAAGTGCCTACGGAGGCTCTGGAGCGCAAGGAGCTCGGCGAGATTCTGCGCAAAGCAATCGAGGGTCTGCCCGCCATTTACCGTAACGTTTTAATGCTGAGAGACATCGAAGAAATGGATGTTAAGGAAACTGCCGCTGTTCTGGGCATTACCGAGGGCAGCGTAAAGGTTCGTTTGCACCGGGCTCGTGCCTTACTGCAACGGGATCTGGCTCCGCGATTGAAAGGGTTTGCGCCTAAACGCGCGAAGCTATTTGGGTGGGGCGCATGAGAATCGACTGCAATCACGTTTGGGACTACATCTCCGCCTACATTGACGGGGAGGTCGACGCTGCTCTGCGTTCCGAGATCGATCGCCACCTCGAGACGTGCGAATTGTGCTCTGCCATCCTCGACTCAACAAGAAATGTTGTGGTGCTGGTGGCCGATGATCGGGTGTTTGAATTGCCGGCAGGATTCAGCGAGCGTCTGCATGCCCGGCTAGAAAGAGAACTGGTCTGAACGTTACAAGGGACGCGAGAGCACCCGGCGTAACCGCCTATCTCAGTTTCAAAATGGAAACGCCTTCTCCGGCTGGACAGCACATTGAAGCAATCCGTAAGATACTCACTTCAGAAATCAAAGCGTATTTTCACCGGCTGAACTGTCAATGCAGGAGAGCCGATGAGACTCATGCAATTGCAAGTTGGCGGCGCTAATATTGCGCGCATCGGTCCATTTCATCGGTCCATTTCAATGAGCGAAGGTGTATCAGCATGAACGTGTCCTCGAAGATTCGCACCGTCCTGCTTTTGGGAATTCTCTGTGTACCGCTGGTCGCTACCTCACAAGTGCCAGCGGAAATTTCTATCCGGGCCGATCAGGTCACCGCTCATGTGAGCCCGTTGTTCTATGGCTTGATGACCGAAGAGATCAATTATTCCTACGATGGCGGAATCTATGCCGAACTGGTGCGAAACAGAAACTTCAAAGAAGATCTGAAGGATCCAGTTCATTGGCAAGTAATCAGGGAGGGCGGTGCGGCCGGTTCGATGTCCCTCGACCCCAATACGCCATTCAACGCTGCCGTAACCACTACCCTGAAGCTCGTAATCGACAAGGCGAGCCCATCTGAACGTGTGGGCGTTGGGAACGACGGTTTCTGGGGAATTCCCGTGAGGCCCGACACGAAATACGAAGCGACCTTCTACGCCAAGGCAGCGCCAGAATTCACCGGACCATTGACGCTGGAGATCCTTGGCAACGATGGCACTTCGGTGCGCGCCAAAGCGGAAGTATCAGGTATTTCGCAGGAATGGAAGAAATACACCGCAACCCTGGTAACCGGTAAAGTTCCCATAACAGCGGAGAACAAATTCGTTATTCTCGCGAACAAACGCGGGACGGTTTGGTTTGGCTTTGTTTCACTCTTTCCGCCTACCTACAAAGGTCGACCGAATGGAAATCGGCAGGACATCATGCAGCTCCTTGCGGATATGAAACCAGCGTTCCTGCGCTTGCCCGGTGGCAATTACCTTGAAGGTCGCACCTTGGAGACTCGGTTCGACTGGAAGAAAACAATTGGCGATGTCTCAGAAAGGCCGGGGCACTGGAACGATTCCTGGCAATACTGGTCTTCAGATGGCATGGGCTTGCTTGAATTCCTGAACTGGTGCGAAGACCTCGACATGGAACCTCTACTGGCGGTTTATGCGGGGTTCTCATTGCGAGGTGGGGCGCGAATCACATTGCATCATGAGTTGCAGCCCTATATTCAAGATGCATTAGACGAAATCGAATATGTCACTGGCGACGTGAATACAACATGGGGCGCTCGCCGCGCCAGAGACGGGCATCCGGCTCCATTCAAATTGCACTACGTCGAAATCGGAAACGAAGACGGAGGCGACAGAGAGCCGGGAAGTTATGAAACGCGATTCGCGCAATTCTTCGACGCAATCAAGGCCAAATATCCGGACCTCAAATTGATTGCGACGGATCCGGTAACCACGCGGGCTGCCGATGTGATTGACGAGCACTACTATCGGCGTTCAGAAGAAGAGATGGCGTTTCATTCCAGCGATTACGATTCAATTCGCCGCCCGGTGGGACGAGGGCCCGCGGAGGTGTTCGTTGGTGAATGGGCAACGCGCGTAGGCGAGCCGACGCCAAACTGGAGCGCCGCACTTGGGGATGCCACGTGGATGGTGGGAATGGAACGCAACGCAAACCTGGTTACGGGCGAAAGTTACGCGCCGTTGTTCACCCGGGTCGATCCAGGTGGCATGCAGTGGCAAGTGGACCTGATCGGTTACAACTCGACCAATTCGTATGGATCACCTTCGTATTACATGCAAGGCATGTTCGCTAATCATCATGGCGACGAAGTTATTTCGCTGGCTGCAAAAAACGTGCCAGCCAGGGAGTGGCAGCCACCCAGCGGCCCCGGTATCGGCCCTGTCCCTGCAGGTGGTGCCTCTTACGCTCGAGCCGCGAGCAGAGGAACGCAGAGTACGACTCCACTACCGCCGTCCGATTACACTCGCCGTCCGACAACTCCGCTGCAGCCACCTGCACCCGTGCAACTCTCTTTGATGTCGTTCGATTCAACACGGGACAGCAAGACCGGAACCATCTACATCAAAGTTGTCAATCGAGCCGATACTGCTCAGGCCGTCCACATCACCGTTTCAGGTGTCTCGTCCATTGCTCCTACAGGGCGGTTAATCACGATGACCGGAGGTGGCTCGACAGATACCAATTCGATCACTGAACCGAAGAAGATCATCCCTGTTGCGGCGGACGTGTCCGGGATGGGCACTGACTTCACTCATACGTTCGCGCCTCTATCCGTGAATGTCCTGGAGTTGAAGTCGGCCTCTGCGAAATGAACGGCGATTTACGGCTTGGTTGATTGGCAGCCCGGCCGAATCTCTCAAAAGCCTTGGGCTCCGGCTCGACCGTGGAGAAGAATTGGGTTATACGAGAGCGCCGGCTTTGACGCGATCGCTGGCCCTGTCGCGTGCTCCGCTGGCGGGGATCAGCTCGCCGATTTTGCCAAGGCCGAATGGCGGCATACCGCTGTAGATGGCTTCGTAATGGCCTGGGGCAATCAGGTAAGTCTCGTGCCAAATGCCCACGTCACCGCGACTCCCGCCAACTCTTTTGTTGAAATTAACCCAGGCAGGCCAGTCCGCGGCGTCGTGATCGCGCGCGTACGCTTCAAGGTGCTCAAACGACCGCCAGTACTGGACGATTACTTTGCCGCCAATTCCGTTATGTCCAAGGAAACCGGCCTCCGGATGCTTCTCCAGTTCCTTTAACATGCGCGGCATAGCGAGAAGGACCGGCAGCCATTTGTGAACCTTCCAAGGCTTGTTAATCCTCATTCCGATCAAAAAGACCACGAACGGGCCTCCCATATCAGCGGCCATACGCTTTTCGATCACTTCGCTCATACTTCCTCTTTCATTCCGATTTCGGTTACCTGATCAGGCATACGATAGTTGGATAGCCGCTGTGCTCTGGCGGAATTGAGCTGTCCTAAATGTTCTTTGCGCTTTTAGAAACAACTGTTGTATGGGCCTGGCGCGGATGATGAGGATGGAAGATTGTGACGTGAGTGTACTGCTCCGTTGCCACCAGTATTAGTGTCAGAGCGGCCAGCGCAAACTGCAGGCGACGCGAGCCTTTTTCTTTGCCGCTCAGTTCGCGTCGGCGCCACTGTGCGGCAGGTTGCGTACGCAATCGGCGCGTCCACCACAGTACGGCCAAATCCACAACTGCGCCAATTGTTGCAACGATCAGCATCGGAACGCGGATGGCGTCCTGATGGAACCAGCGCACTGGCCCAACCAGGGAACTTGCCATGACGAAGGCGGTGAGCCCGATGGCCAGCCTGATTCCGCTTATTGTTAATACGGCAGTGCAAATGCTCTGCAAGATTGCCAGGGCGAGGCTTGCCCCTGACATAATCTTCAAACCACGTGAGTTATTCACTCGACCTCCGACCCCAGGTTGACCTCCTCTGATCGAGGCTCCATCAGGTTAGCGCAGTGCATGGAACTGTGCCAATCGGAATCTCTCTATGCTGCGTATTTCAATTGACGCACCACTCGGAAGAGGATTTAATCATTTTGTTAACAGGGCGTGTAACCTTTTGAGCACACGCTTGCTCATAAGGTGCGTGAACAAACACTGCGGACTTGCCGTCCGGCAAAGCCGTCTGCAACCACCGGCGGGATTCCCACCGCCCAACCCCAACGTGAGGTCAATTGAACATGAAGAATCAACTGAATGCGTTACTTCTCTCAGCAGCTCTCACCGGCTTGGTCGGCGGCACGTCCGTTGCAGCCCATGCGGCCACTCAGTCGTCCCCTACCGCACATTCCGCCAAGGTGATGAAGGCCGGTTTGCGCTATAGCGGTACCAACTCCGCCGCGGACAAGCACTCCTGCAAGGGCAAGAATGATTGCAAAGGCCAGGGCGGATGCAAGTCCAGCGACAATGGCTGCAAGGGCAAGAACAGCTGCAAGGGCAAGGGCGGCTGCGCGACTGACGGCTCCAAGATGCCGAAGGCGATCTAGTTCCAGTCAACTTTCAAGAACGGGCGCGGCAGGGGAGCGACATTCGGCCTCTTGCCGCGCCAAGCAATTAGCAGAACTGCGTCAACCAAAGATTCTTGACTCCCCTATGTCCAGCAATCGTTTCAATGCGTATCAGAACCACGGCATCGGAATCGGACTACGCATTCCGCATTACGCGCACATCTTTTCGCGCAAACCTATCGTGGACTGGTTCGAAATCATTTCCGAAAATTTCATGATCGATGCCGGCCGTCCGCTGGCGGTTCTCAATCAGATTCTCGAGCAATACCGGGTCGTGCAACACGGTGTCTCAATGTACTTCGGCTCGGTGACCGCCCCCGATCCTGAACATCTTCGGCGTCTTAAAACCCTCGTACGCCGCACCGGAACACCTTGGCTCAGCGATCATCTCTGCTGGGGTTCGGTGGACGGCACCTACACGCACGACTTGCTGCCGCTGCCTTATACGTGGGAAGCGGTGGAACGAACTGTCGAACGTGTGCGTATGGTGCAGGACTATTTGGAGATTCCTGTGGCAGTTGAGAACGTTTCGAGCTATGCGGCTTTTACCGCCTCCGAAATGACCGAGTGGGAATTCCTTGCCGAAGTAGTGGAGCGTGCTGATTGCGGAATTCTACTCGACGTGAACAACATCTATGTATCGGCCATGAATCATGAGTTCGATCCCATGGTTTACGTGAATGCCGTGCCCGCGCACCGTGTCGCGCAAATTCATATTGCCGGCCACAGCCGCTATGAAAAGTACATCCTCGACACGCACGATCATCCGGTAATTGATCCCGTCTGGCAACTTTATGCGCGCGCAATTGAGCGCTGCGGCCCCACGCCCACGCTACTCGAATGGGACGACCACATTCCCAGCTTTGACGAAGTTCATGCGGAAGCCAAAAAGGCCGAGAACTATCTGCATAAACACGCCGAGCCGCTTGCGGAGGCCGCGCGATGAATCTCGAAGCCCTGCAGCGAGAAATGGCCGCTGCCGTAATGCAGCCGCTCACCGCAGATGAGCAGATGCGCTCCAATTCTGCCGATGGCCGCTCGATGCAAGATGTGGCAGAATCCTTCATCGCCCCCAACAGTCTGCTAACTGCGTTTGAGCGCCTTGAAATCTACAATCGCCAGTACTGGTTCCGGGTTCTAAGCGCGCTGGCCGAAGACTTCGCCGCTCTCAGTGCTGTAATTGGCTCCCGCCCTTTCGAGCGTCTCTCGATCGATTACCTCACCGCGCATCCTAGTCGCTCATTCACGTTGCGCAATCTCGGCTCGCATCTGCCGGAATGGCTTGCTGCGCATCCGGATTATGCCGGGCGGCGACACAACCTTGCTGTTGATGTGGCTTGCATTGAGTGGGCATTCGTACAGGCGTTTGACTCCGCAGACCGCGAGCCCCTTACGATCGATCAAATTGCGACGCTCGACGCGAACTCCCGGCTCGCGCTTCAGCCGCATGTTCAACTGCTTGCGCTCAGCTACCCGGCAGACGAACTTGTACTCAATCTGCATCAGCGCGAGAAGCGCCAGGCCAGCGAGGCCGGTGTTCGTCACGAAGACTCCGCAGAGCGGCCGATAGCCATTCCGCGCTTGCGTCATCGTCCCACATGGGTGGCCGCGCATCGTGTCGAGCTTGCCGTTTACTACCGCCGCTTGCAGCGCGAAGAATTCGTTACGCTCTCCGCAATTGCGCAAGGCGTGCCGCTTGCTGATGCGATTACAGCGGGCTTTGCTGATTCGTCTATCTCTGAGATGCGCCGCGCGCGGTACATCCAGCAGTGGTTCAGCACATGGGCGGAGTTTGGCTGGATCTGCGCGCCAGAACTTGATGACGCGCTCCTCACTCCAAAAGAAACGAGATGAAACAGCGCACGTTTCTTACGGCGGAGTGGAAGAACCTTGTAATGCTGAACTACGCAGTCGATCCTCGACTCTTGCAGAAATTTGTACCGCGGGGAACGGAACTTGATTTCTTCCAAGGCAGAACATACGCGAGCCTGATTGGATTCGAATTCAATCGGACTTGTATCGCCGGTGCACCAGTACCGTTTCACCAGTCGTTTGAAGAGGTGAATCTGCGGTTCTATGTGAGGCGCCAGGATCGCAGGGGCGTGGTCTTCATCCGTGAACTGGTTCCCAAGTACACCGTCGCGGTGATTGCACGATTCGCTTTTGGCGAAAACTACTCTTGCGTCCCGATGTCGCATTCCATCCGGATGCAGGCGCAATCGAAAATTGTCGAGGCTGAATTCACGTTTGGCTCCGGCGGAAGCCGCTGTTCCATGCGGATTGAGACTGCAGGCGGCTTGTCCTTTTATCCGGAAGATGGGTCGCTGGCGCAGTTCATCACTGAGCATTCTTGGGGATACGCGGTGCAGAAGGACGGCGCTTGTATGGAATATGAAGTTCAGCATCCGCAATGGCCGGTCTGGGGTGTGAAGAGCGCAGAATTTCGAGGTGATGCGAGCGCGTATTACGGCGCAGAATTAGCGCGCATTCTCACATACCCTGCCGATTCCGCGTTTCTGGCGGAAGGTTCCCCGGTCACCGTCTTCAAAGGGAGCCGGATTCAAAACACCCACCCGTAGTTAATGGCAATCTACTGAAAGGATCGTGATGAACATCGTCGTCCGTACTGTTGCCGCTGCGCATGGCAGATTTGTTTTGATATTGAATCATCTTCAATCCGCGTTGCTTCTGGCTGTCCGGCTTTACTGGGGTTTTCAATTTGCGCAGGATGGCTTTGGCAAGCTCACACACTTGTCGCGTGTCGCACAGTTCTTCGCTTCGTTCAACATGCCGGCTCCCGCAGCCACCGCTCTGTTTGTGGGCCTGGTGGAGTTTGTCGGCGGAATCCTGTTTGCTGTCGGCCTCGGTACGCGCGTTGTGTCGCTGGTTCTGTTCGTCAATATGACGGTGGCTTACCTCAGCGTTCCCGACGACCGCGTCAACTTTAGCCACATCCTTTCGAACCCGAGCGACTTTTACAACGCGACGCCTTACACCTACTGGTTTGCTGCGTTGCTCATTCTCATCTTCGGCCCGGGCCGCATAGCGTTCGACACACTTCTTAGCGGAGCGTTTAGTCGTCGGCAACCGGAATAGATTCTAAGCAGAAACAAAACGGCCGGAGCATTTTGCTCCGGCCATTCTTATTTCACTCTGGTGTTTTTTTAGAACGAGAACGCGGCTTGGATATAGATGCGCCGTGCTGCCGATCCTGTTGGGGAGGCGAACATTCCTCCCGCCAAGCTTGTCGACTTGTTGAAGCGGCTTCCAGGTCCATACACAGCATTGGAGCCCGAGCCTGAAATGAGCGTTGGCACCAGGGTACCCGAAGGCGTTCCGTAATCGATGTTGTTGAACAGGTTCAGGGCTTGCGCGCTGAAGGTGAGGGAATACTTGCGGCCGGTGTTGGCCATCGGTCCACGCATTCCTCCGCCAAAACCGCCGCCGTGCCCGCCGCCACCGCCGCCGCGCATTCCGATACCGCCGAAACCACCCGGGCCACCCGGACCACCGGGACCACCCCGCCGCTGTACTCCGGGTGTAGAAGTCTCAGGACCCAGTCCAAAGGAGCGGCTAACGCGCAGGTTGAACGCAACCGACGTGGGGCTGCTCCCCATAAAGGTTGGTACAAGCGACTCGCCCGCCTGCGGGTTCGTATCCAGGCATCCGTACTGTGTCTGTACGTACTCCGGATTTCCTGTACACCCCGCTGCATTCGAGGCATAAGCAGGCCGGCTGTTAAAGAAGTTGTCCCCCGTGAGGTCAGTGGTGGTGGTTACGTTGTACGGACGTCCCGACTGAACCACCAGGAACGGGTTGTAGGAGAGGCCCCACTTGCCTGAGTAGTTTGCCATCGCGAAAACCATATTGCGACGCGAGAATGGCGATGGGCCGTAATCCTGCATCAGGTTATACGAGTTCGAAACCTCGCCGCCCGTACCATTGAACGAAGTCGTGTTGCCATTGGCATAGTTCAGCGTGTAGAAACCCATCAGGCTCAAGGAACGCGAAAGCCGTGCATTCACATTCACTACCAGCTCATTCTGTTTAAAAATACCTTGAGGGTAGAACTCCCGCACAATGCCTTGCGATGGATTCGGCCTTACTCCGGTGAGCGTTGGGCTTCCGTACCGGTACGTGCCAGGCAGATAAGCATTGGCATTACGGGTGGCCAACTGATGAACACCATAGGTGTGCAGGTAGGTCAAGCTGAAAGTGGCCGCCTTGCCCAGTTGGCGTTCAACAGTCGCGCCGAATTGTTCGCTGTAGGGCGAATGATAGTTTGGCGCTACCGTGTAGATTTGCGGCGTTGTAGCGTTGCTGGAGTTGCAGTTTGATCCAGCATTCGATCCCGAATTCGAAAGCGCATCGCTCAAGCTTGATGAACTGAAGCACGTCGGATTCATGATCGTGACCTGCCGCTGGCTATTCGGACCGCCGTTATCCTGCTCCACGGTCATGAGGCTATCATTCTGGAACCGCTCATAGAAGAAGCCGTAACCGGCGCGAATCACGGTTTTGGTTTGTGTCCCTTTCTTGTGCCCGTCTACTGCGTATGCAACAGCAAAGCGCGGACCGAAGTCGCTGTGGTCACTAATATGGTTCTGCGTTTCAAAGCGCAGACCACCCGAGAGCGTGAGGAACTGGTTGACCTTCCAGTCGTCCTGGAAGAACAGCGCAGCATCAAAGACGTTGGACAGAAAACTCTGGTTACCGGTTCTGTAGTTGAGGCGGACCGGAGTACATCCGCCCGTGGTGGGGCACTCAGCCGCGATTTGTGCAATCGTCTTGCCCTGTGCCATTCCGTTCAGTGTGTCCACGTAGGCGTTGATGGAGGGAAAGATGAAACTGCCGTTATAGCCTTCGTTCGTAGTAATTGCATAACGATTGTCACGTGCCCAGAGCCCCAGCTTGATTGCATGAGCCCCGGCCGACATAGTGGTGATGTTTTGGAGTTCAAGATGCGTCGTGTTGCTGTTCGAGAACTGAGTGGTGTTGCCGCCCTCGGCAAAGTAGCCAGATACGCTGACACTCGGGGTTGTGCTAACGGCAGTATGAAGCGATGGCTCATGCCTGAACTGCAGGCGCGTTTCATTCACGATGTGATCGTTGATAATCTGCGTGTCGCTCAACTGGATTGAATGTTCTGAGGTGGTGGAGCCGGTAGCTTGCGAGGGCAGGGCAGTGGAACTGATCACATTGCTTCGCGTCGAACGTTCGAACAAGTAGCGCAAAGTCAGCGTGTTCTTCTGTCCCAGTTGCAAATCGAGACGCGGAGAGACTTCAAGTCGGTTTGAAGGACTGTACTCGGCGCCGGTCGTGGCAATCGCATTTCCATTGGCATCTCTCGGGACGGAGTAGAATCCCGTGCTCGTGTCCAGTATTGGAACCACTGCCGTATAAACGCTGGCGTCGGGGTTGTCGCGGCCTTCCACGCTGAGGAAGTACGAAGCTTTCTTGCTGAGCGCGCCGCTGACCGTGCCATTGTATTGAATGCTGTGGTACGACGGGGGAGGGGCAAACGGGTTCTGGGTGTTAAACGAACTGTCGTTGCCCTGCAGGAATGCGCGCCCATGCAGCACATCTGTTCCGGGCTTGGTCAAGATCTCGATGCGTCCGTATCCAAGTCTGTCGAACTCAGCCGAAAAGGGATTCTGATTGATGCGGATTTCGCGGATGGCTGATTTGGGCGGCAGCGTTCCGCCGGTGAATCCGTCGATGTAGATTTGTCCGCCGTTGGGCCCCGCCGACGGACCAGCTAGGGCACTCAATTCATTTGATAATTCATCGGGATCATCGGAGAGGGCGTTCAAGTCGTCGCCCTTGAGCACGACTGAGTTGGCATTGCCGCCAGCGTCAGTATTTACCTGCGGCGCACCTTCTTCGTCGACAACCGTAACGCTCTGTTGCTCGCCTTCGATGGCCATGGAGATGTCGACGCGTTTCGATTGTCCTGCTTCCAGCGGCAGGGTCTTCGAAGTAAACTGCGCAAACCCTTCCACCGTGGCCTGCACGATATAGCTGCCGGGGGCAAGTCCCGTTACCGTATAACTCCCGCTCGCATCGGAAGTGGTGTTCTTTACATTCACACCCAATGCGTTGGTTATCGATATTGTTGCTCCCGGAATCAAGGCTCCGGTGGGATCGCTTATGTGGCCATGCAGAGTACCTCCGCTGGCCGTTACGGGTGAAGTCGATGTAGTTGATGTCTGTGCGAATGCGAGACTTGCGAACGCAATCGAAACGGCAACTACCAGGCGAGCAAAGTGGGCGAATCGTGGGTACACGGTTCCCTCTCTCGTTTTGTCGTGAGTTCCTGGCCGTTCTGATCTGTCCCCAGGGGTCTTTCAGGTCGTTCTATTGTGCTACGTCTGGCGCTCCTGTGCTCAAGCTCCAGTTCAGCAGGTTCTGACTAGCTGCCGGCGCTTCCAGCAGCGGCTCAACTCCAGCCATCAACGTGATAGCTGAGATGCCAGATTCATCGTCGGTCGCGACCACCATTACGGCGTCGCCCTTCTTAATTTCATCGAGCTTTACTTGTGGGGCGCGGCTTAGCATCGACTGTGCATCGAAACCGCCGCCGCCATTACCAACAAATCCAACGCGGCGTCCACCTGGCCCGCCGCCTTGACCACCGCCTTGACCACCGCCATTCGGAGTCCCATTAGCAGCCTGACCGCCGCCCGGTCCGCCAGCGCCCGGTCCGCCGCGGCCAGGAAATCCGCCGCCATTTCCATTAAGGACAGATGCCAGCATGCGCGCCATATTCTCAGGCAATTTGCGCAATTGCGAATCCGGCGTGATCTTGATGGTCATCTGCTTCTTGGTCGCAAGGTCCTTTACCTGGATTGTCGAATTCGCCACATCGATCGAATTGATAACTCCCGAAATATTGCGGAACGTTCCCGAAACAACTTCTTCCGCGGTAATATCGGTTCCGGACCCTTCCTTCGGTCCACGCGCCCTTAGCTGGTCGCCCTCATGGATCGCAGTGATAGGCTCCGGTTTTGCGAGGTCATAACGTACCGAAGCGGGCGCGTACCGTTTTAAGACGGTATTTTTATCGGTGTGGATGGTCAGCGTTTTCGCCGTTGCTCCAGCTCCGCGGGTAATCACGATCGTGCCGCTGGTGGGGTCAACGCTCTTCACCAAGCCGCCCTCGCCATGCTGGGCCCAGTCTGCGCGTTCCTTCTCCTGCTTTTTCGCCAGATCGGCTTGCTTTACCGCAATAATCTGCAAAGCCACCTTCGAACCCGCTGGAGCATTCGGATCGAGCCTCACCAACACCCGGTCTCCTGTGGCCAGCGTGTTGAACTGGATTGTCTCCGCCGCATTCAGGTCCTTTGCGCCTGGTTCAACCTGCTTCAACTGGGCAGTTGCAGGCACTTCCACCTGGTGAATCTCGCCTGCATCTGTCTTTACCGTGAGAGTTGTGCCGTTTACCGCCGTCACCGTCCCCAGAAAACGCGCGCTTGCGGCCGCGGGAGACTGCGCCTGACTCTGAAATCCAGCCAGCGCCAGTGCCGCCATCAAAGTGAACAATCTTGCAGCGCCGATTTTGGTCTTGCTTGTCATATAAACCGATCTCCACTTGCTCAAGCTGGTTCTAGGCAGAAACAACGACTACCTACAGCGGTAGACGTGCCAGATGCCCAAAAGGTTGAACCATCGTTTCATCCTGTGCAGCGCAACATTCGCGCAACCCGAAACGGCGCCCAGGACCTAATTAGATGAGCAATTTATGCCGCGATTGCCAATGTAGATTCTAAATTGTCGCGAAGGCTTTTCCGGCGCTCTTTGGCTTCAGTCTGCCAGCTCCGCAGTCTTTAAAAAGCCATAGTCTCCCGATGGCGAAGGAACGACGTTGGTCAGTCTTCGGTTGTGAACCACGATCGTGTCGAGGTACCACAGATTGAACGCGGGCAGATCGTCCGCCAGAATCTGCTGAGCCTGTATATAATCCATGCGGCGCGCAGCCGAATCGGGATTTTCGTTGGCGTCGGTCAGGAACGCATCCAGCCGGGTATTCGAATAATGCGCTCGGTTGGCACCCTTGGGAGAAAAGTTCGAAGTCAAGAATGTGTAGCCGAAAATATCCGGCTGTTCGTTTCCACCCACCCAACGCAGTGAGTACATCTGAAACGCGCCACGTGTTACGTCGGAGTAGAAGGTTGCAAACTCAAAGCTGCGCAGATCGAGCGCAATGCCCACCTTTGCAAGTTGCTGCTGCAAGACGGCCGCCAACAATCGAGCACCTTGATCGTTGCTGGTTTTCATGGTCAAGCTAAATCGCACTCCGTTGGGTCCACGCGGATGTCCGGCAGCATCGAGCAGCTTCTCCGCACGTTCTGGGTTGAAGCCGTAGCGCGCCACGTCTCCGGTCCACGCCCAGTGGTTCTCCGGTAGAAGGCTCATTGCGGGCTTGGCGTACCCGTGAAGCACGGTTCTGATAATCAGATCGCGATCAATCGCGCAGGCAATTGCTTGCCGTACGCGCACATCTGCCAGCAACGGATCACGGAGATTGAAGGCGAGGTACTGGATCTCTGTTCCACCCGTTTCTTCAATGCGAATATCCGGCCGTTTTGCCAGCACCGGAACCGAATCAATGGGCAGGGAATTCACCGCCACGTCTCCCGAACCCTTCTCCAGTTCCAGCGATTCGGTAATGGTGTCCGGCACAATGGCAAACCGCACACGTTGCAACTTGGGCACGGCCGACCAACTCGCCGGGTTGCGTTCGATCACGACGTCCTGGTCGATCTGCTGATTCACAAACCTGAAGGGCCCCGTCCCTACCGGATTTCTCCAGAATTCGCGTCCACTGCCCTCGGGAACGATGCCAGTGGCGCCCGTGGATAGATTTCGCAAGAGAAAGTTGTCGGGGTGCTTCAAATGAAATACAACGGTCAGCGCATCCCTTGCTTCCACCGAATCAACTGCAGCAAAGGCCGCCGACTTTGGCGAGATAACTGTTCCGTTGCGCATCGAATCGATGGTCCATTTCACATCCCGCGCGGTCAGCGTGCGGCCGTCATGGAAGTGGACTCCGCTGCGCAGATGAAAGACTAACGTGAAAGAGTCCGAGAGCTCCCAACTCAATGCCAGCGCCGGCGTGAATTGAAATGCCGCATTGTGATCGACCAGCCCATCAAAGAGCAGCGCGTCAATTCGTTGCGACTGGGCATCGGTTCCAATGCGCGGGTCGAGATTCGCGGGACTGCTTTCGATGAGGAAAACGATGGTTCGCGGATCACGTTGCGCGCCACGGCAGCCGGCCAGCAACAGCAGTGCAGCCAGCGCAAGCAATCTACGCATACGTCACCTGACCCAAGATGACATCGCGCTTTGCTCCTGTTGCGGCGGGAACATTTCCAGGCAGCCGGTGCCAGGTTTCCCACGCCAGAAGCGCAAAGGCTGCCGCCTCCTTTGCCGCAGCAGGCAGACCAAAGCGTTCGCTTGCGGCGAGCGTGCATCCCGATCGCTCCAGTAGCGGCGCCAGCATTGCCATCAATGTTGCATTGCGGGCTCCGCCGCCGGAGACTATGTAATCAACCGCCATATTCTTCATGTGCGGCTTCACAAAACGCGCATAGCTCCGCGCGATCGTCTCGGCGGTCAGCGCAGCTGCGGTCGCTACCGCATCTTCCGGTTTGCCACTTTCGCTACGACACTTATTTAGAAATTCTGCTACGTAAGCGCGGCCAAACTGTTCGCGGCCGGCGGTGCGCGGCGGCTTTATTTGATAGTAGGGGTTGCACAGTTCCAGGTCGAGGACGTGCTTTAGCACGCTACCGCGCGCAGCAATCGTTCCGTTGCGATCAAATTGTTTTCCGAACAGCTCCTGTGCCAGCGCATCCATCACCATGTTGCCGGGGCCAGTGTCGAATGCCAGCATGCGATCGGCAGCAGCTCCCGCGGGAATCGCGGTCAGGTTTGCAATGCCGCCGATGTTCTGCAGCACGCGTCCGCGCTCTGCATCGGCAAACAGGGCATAGTCCAGCAGCGGGACCAGCGGCGCGCCCTGTCCACCTGCCGCCATATCTGCGGGACGGAAATTTGAAGCCACCGGTACTCCCAGCGCCTCTGCAATTACTGCCGCCTCGCCAGTCTGCCATGTGCAGGCAAACTTCCGTCCGACATACAATTCCGGCACAGCCTGGTGATAAATCGTTTGGCCATGGCATCCAATTAGATCGAGGTTGACTCTGTGCTTCTTGATCGTCACCTGAACGGCTTCGGCATAGGCGATGCCCAATCTCCAATTGAGGCGCGCCAATTCAGCGGTAGAAATTTCGCTGGCGTTCATTGCAGCGAGAACGGCCTGCCGCAATCTCGATGGAAACGTAAAGCCCTCATGCGCCAAAAGGGTCAATTCCGGGCGCGGTTTGCCTGGCGCGATGTGTAGCACCGCTACATCGATGCCATCTGCCGAGGTCCCGCTCATGATGCCGGCCACAGTCATTGCTTTCGTGGTCATCCCTGCTGCGCCTCCGCCACTTTATTGCCGAATTGCACCACCTGCGCCTGCAATGCTGCGAATTGCCGCGCCGTTAAAGCACGTGCCGGCGCGTCGCTGAATAACTTCGCGCGCAAGTTAGTGGTTCGCTTCGCTCGTGCCGTCAGGATCGCCGCGAATGCCTTCGAACGTTCCGCTTCGGCAATCAGTGCCTCGTACGCACGCAAAATGAGTTCCGGGTTATGGCAAATCTCCATCAGGTCCATGCCTGCACGAACTGCGGCAACGACGGCCTCTTCGATCGCCATAAACTTCAGAATTCCACCCATCTCCAGATCATCGGAGAACACGATGCCCTTGTAACCGATCCGTTTTCGCAGCACCGTCGTAATCCAGTATTGCGACACGCTGGCGGGTCGCTCGCCACCAGGTGTCTGCGGATACGCGGCATGGTTCACCATCACCATCGGCAATTCATTGCGCAGTTCACGGTACGGAGCAAGATCTTCGCTCCAAAGCTCTTTCCCACTTCGATCAATCGCCGGAGTTTCGAGATGCGAATCCTTGGTGCCCGCGCCGAGACCGGGAAAATGCTTTCCGCATCCCGCCACGTTTTCATTTGCCAGTCCGCGCAAAAAATCGCGCGCATTATGCACAACGCCTTCTGCCGTTGCTGAAGCGGCGCGCGTGCCCATCACTTCACATGAACCCGACAGTGCAAGATCAAGGACAGGAGCGAGCGTGGTATTAAAACCAAATGCCCTTACTGCGCGCCCTACAAGTTCTCCATGCTCCCGTGCCAAATCTGCTTTCGCCACGGCCTGGGCTGAAGGCATCGGCGCAAGGGCATTCCGCAGACGGTCCACCGTTCCACCTTCAACATCAACGCAGCGCAAGCCATGCGGTGTGCAAAGGCCCGCAGCCTCGGTCAACAGCGCGCGCGTCTGCGCAGCATCCGCGATATTGCGCCGGAAGAGAATAATGCCCGCGGGCCGCACCAGCCTTAGCCACGCGCGTTCCAAGCTAGTTAGCTCGGTACCCCCAAGCCCAACTACCAGCAAGCTTCCTGCTGCATTGCGCAATGTCATCTTCAATCCGAGCCCTGCTTCCTACTCCCTGTTACCGGTCTTTTTCAATTCCTGTTGCAGCTCTTCCAGCAGATTCAGCGCCTGCAGCGGGGTCAGCGAATTCACGTCGGTCGCCTCGATCCTGTCCACAATCCGCTGCGACAACGGTGTGAAGATAGTCAGCTGCAACGGCTCCGGAGCTGTCTCCACCTGCACGCTCTGGCGTTCCTGTTTCTCATGTTGCTTGAGTACGTGCTTTGCGCGCTCAATGACTGCGGCCGGCAACCCCGCCAATCGTGCCACTTCGATTCCATAGCTCTTGCTCGCTGCACCCGGCTCAATGTTATGCAGGAAGATGATTCCGCCGGCAGCTTCCTTTACGCCGACACGCAGATTGCGTACGCGCTTCAGCTTTTCCGCCAGCATGGTCAACTCATGGTAATGCGTCGCAAATAGCGTGCGCGCGCCTGTTTCCGCATGCAGAAACTCCACCGTTGCCCATGCCAGGCTTAGCCCGTCAAAGGTTGCCGTGCCGCGGCCCATTTCGTCCAGCAGAACCAGGCTGCGCTTGGTGGCGGTGTTCAGGATGGTGGCCGTCTCCGTCATCTCCACCATAAAAGTCGAGCGGCCGCGCGACACATTGTCGCTGGCACCGATGCGCGTGTAAATCCGATCAACCAATCCGTAGCGCAGGCTCTCTGCCGGAACAAAGCTACCCATCTGAGCCATCAGCACCAGCATTGCTGCCTGCCGCAGATACGTGCTCTTTCCGCCCATATTAGGGCCCGTAATCAGCAATAGGCTGGGTCCCTCTTCCGTAGCACTCAAATAAAGATCGTTGGCAATGAACCGGCCTTCGCGCGTCTGCTCCATCCACTGCTCGATCACGGGATGCCGCGCCGCGACAGCTTCAATCACTTGCTCGTCGGCAATGCGCGGACGTGCATAGCGTCGACCTGCCGCCAGGTTTGCGAAATTCGCCAGCAGGTCTGCTTCGGCAACAATCGCACTCGAGCGGCGAATGCGCCCGGCCGCTTCCAGAACCGCTTTGCGAAGCTCAGCGAAAATGCGCTTCTCAATTTCGATGCAGCGGTCATGGGCCGTCAGGATTTTGCGCTCAAGTTCCTTCAGCTCCGGCGTCGTAAAGCGCTCGGCATTCACTAGGGTCTGCTTGCGCTCGTAGTCCGCAGGGGCCATCGCCAGGTTCGACTTGGTGATCTCAATGTAATAACCGAAGACCGAGTTGTAGCGTACCTTCAGCGAGCCGATGCCGGTCCGTTCGCGCTCGCGTTCTTCGATGGCGGCGATTGCCTGGCGGCCAGTTCTTGAAATCGAGCGCAACTCGTCGAGTTCCGCATCGATTGCTCCGGCTACTGCACCGCCGTCTACCAGGGTCAACGGAGGATCTTCAACGAGCGTCGATTCAATGCGCGAAGTTACATCGATGAGTGTGTCAAGCTTTGCGGCAAGGTCTACCCACCTCGCCGCCTTCATCGTGTTGAGTGCCACTTTCAGTCCTGGCAGTTTGCGCAGGCTCGCTCCGAGGGCGCGCACATCGCGCGGACCTGCGGAGTCCAAACTGAGCCGCGCCAGCAGTCGTTCCAGATCCTGAATGCCGCTGAATGCCCGTCGAATCTCTTCGCGTAGCAGCAGATCGCCATTTGCCTCCGCTACTGCTTCATAGCGAGACTCAAGCACGACGACATCCATCAATGGCCGCAGAATCGTCGTCCTTAGCAGGCGCTTGCCCATCGGGGTCTGGCACTCGTCGAGAGCATGAAAGAGAGTTGCTCGCTCATCTTGCCCGGCGAACAACGGCTCAACGAGTTCCAGATTGCGCACCGTCACCTGGTCAAGTTCCAGTGCTGTGGAGTGTTCTTCAAAGCGCAGGGAATCGATGTGTAACGCTTCGTTCTTCTGAGTGGTTCGCACATAGTGGAGCACAGCGCCTGCAGTAATAGCCGCGGCATCATGTCCCACCAGGCCGTATCCGTCCAAAGAGCGCACGCCAAGCTGCCGCTCAAGCAGCGGGACTGCGAAGTCGCGCGTCCACACCCAGTCCTCGATGCGGGTTTTAGTCGCCAGTCGCTCCAATCCTGGCGGCACTTCCGAGCTGGCCGCAAACAGAACCTCGCGTGCTCCCGCAATCTGGATCGCATCTGCGGCCAGCTGCCGCGCGTTGACGCCGTGGAATTCGGCTGTCCTGAATTCAGCGGTGGAAACATCGAGCAGCGCAATTGCGCAGAGCGCGTCGCGTCCAGCCGCTCGAGATTTCGGCGTAGCAGAGTTGTTCAGGTTTTGCTCGCCAGCGGGCCTTCCGACCTCAAAAAACGCCGCCAAAAAATTGTTCTGTTCCTGGCCCAGTCCGCTGTCCAGCGCCGTCCCCGGGGTCAGTACCCGCGTTACCTCGCGGCGAACAATCTTTTTGGTCAGCTTAGGGTCTTCCATCTGGTCGCAGATGGCGATCCTGAACCCCTTGCGCAGCAGTCGCGCCAGGTACTGTTCCACCGCATGGCAGGGAACGCCGCACATCGGCACATGCCGCTCGCGGTCGCGCGCAGTCAGCGTGAGCTGAAGTTCGCGGCTTGCCACCACCGCGTCGTCGTAAAAAAGTTCGTAGAAGTCTCCCATCCTGAAGAACAGGAGCGCATCGGGATTCTCCCGCTTGGCCGCCGACCACTGGCGCATGAAGGGCGTCAATCCAGCGTCTGCCTTGTCGTTAGAGACGCGCGGCGCCTCGGCGCTCAGCTCTTCCAGGGCGGGGAGGTGCGGCGCAGGTTCTGACTGGGCGGATTCTTCGGTTGGGGAGATTTCCCGGGTCATTCTGTTTTCAAGATTAACGCGGCGGGGCTAAGCAATTTGATCGGCTCAGTGCGGCCATTTGAACAGGGTGTGGATATCAGGTCGGATTCATTCCAACTGCAACGACATTCGCTTGAAATCCAAAGTTATGGCCTTGGCTTGCTTCAAAATGTCGTTTCCCAGGTTCCCATCGAAGCTTCCAAGACTGTGTTTTGGGAAAACGTGCGGCGACCTGAGCGTTACATCGTAGCCGCCGATCTCAAACGTTACTGGACCGAGCAGAACAGAGTCATATTGGTTGCTGCCACCCATTCCTGTGATCGCACGGGTTTCCTTCCGTCCCGCTTCCACAATTTCCGGTAGAGCCGTCGCGAACCCTTGGTTCAAATCGGTATCGACAGCGCCAGTATCCAGACTGAAGATCAGCGGCTTCCCCTTTACTCGCAACTGCACGATCGGCGTTACTCCATGAAATAACAGATTTTGCTCTGCGGATTTTGCCGATTGGACGTGGCTTCCAAACGAAAACAATCCGGAGGGCTCCCAGCGAAATTTCCCCATCGTGATCATCACTGGCAAACCCAGGAGCCCGCGGCTACCGATGGGTACATGGACGAAAGGCTCGCCTGTGTCCTGCAGTACGAAGAACGGTACGTTCCTCCAATGCATTCCGCCGATCACCAGATCGTGCGCTACTGCGAGATCGACGCCTGGAATTGATGTCCCACTCCCTTCGCTCAAGTGCATATCAACATGTTTCACCGCCAGCCCAAGCATTTTTGCGTCGGCTGTGCCCATTACAGAGAGGGCGGCTCCGGTGTCGAATCCGTAAGTTACTGTCTTGCCGTTGATCAGAATCGGCAAGCCACTCGAGCCGTCGCTATCTTTTCGCATCTGCAGACGCGAACCCCGGCCTTCTACCTCCATATCCGGTGCATCTGCCAGGGATCGGAGCAGCGGAAGCATATTGTTCAAGTCAGCCGAGTTGGGATCGATTATGTGCGCCTGCTCCGCTGCATCGCGCGCCTCGCGGTACTTTCCTTCCCGAAAATTGAGGTTGCCCAACATTTCCAACGCTTCAAAGGCCTGTTTCGAATGAGGATCCAAGCCGATCGCGCGCCACAAGTCCCGTATTGCAGGCCCTCTGCGATTCTGTGCCTCTTCAACGGCGCCACGGTAGAAATACGGCGCGGAACCATGTTTGACCAGGTCGCGCAGCGCGAAAAGCCTATTCGAATCCAGCAGGGCGCCATATTGCTCTGGAGTCTGGGCGAATAACCGCCCAGGCAGGAGCGCATCAAAGGACCCCGCGAGGATGATGATGATGGCGCAAAGCCAACGCATACACCTCATTGAAGCCGCACTCCAAGGGGTTTGTCGAGAAGGATCTTGCGGCCCTATGAATCGGCCCTTGGCGGCGAAGGTGTGAACCACAAATATCAGCGAATTACCCCATGCACTTTCGCTGGTGCTGTTTTGGACAAAGGATTTACTCTGGAGTTAACACTCCGGCTGTGGTCTCTCACTGGGGTAGACGTTAGGACGAACCCGGATCCAATGCGCTATTTGGTGATTTGGATCACAGTGTACTGCCACCTAACGCCTTAAGGTAAAGATCAGGATGTACTTACTCTGGCTACGAGTTGCGACGATTCTCTATGCGGCCGCCGGCATAACCGTATTTCCGGCCGTGCTCTACGGGATTGTCCGCTGGAGAAAGACCACCGTTCATCTGGGCGGAATGGCGTTCTTCTTCCATTTCGTTTCAGTTGTCGAGATGATGATGCAAGCGCACCGCTGGATGCCCGTCAGCGTCCGGGAAATCGAATCTTTGCTGGGCTTTGCGGTTGCCGGGCTGTTTTTCCTGGTCTGGTGGATCTACGACGCCGTTTCGCTTGGGCTTTTCGCCCTTCCGGCCACTCTCTTTCTTGTCGTTGTTCCCGCGCTTGGGCCAGATCGATACACCTTCCCATCGGAGGGCGTCCGGACTAGCTGGCTGGTGGCGCACATCGTCGCATTGCTGGTGGCCTATGCTGCGCTCTGTTTCAGCCTTCTCGCTTCGTTGATGTACCTCGTCCAGGAGCGCCGCATCAAGGGCAAGCTGCATTTCTCGGCGAAATCCAAGAAATGGTTCGCACCCCTGGACTGGTTGCCGCCGCTCGACACACTGGAGCGCATCGCACTGGCCACTCTTGAATTCGGATTTCCCTGCATGACCGTGGGCCTGATTATTGGCGCGGTGCTCACCCAGGAAACGCCGCTGGGCGCCTCGTATTTTCTTGATCCCAAGGTGATCGCATCGTTTATCAGCTGGGCGGTCTACGTTCTTCTTTTGTTCATTCGGCATAGCGCTGGTTTACGCGGCCGCAAGGCTGCTTATGTCTCGGGCGGCGTCCTTGTGGTCATGATGGCCGTGTGGGCGGCTAATCTTTTCAGCCACGTGCACAGGTTCGGAGTCAGATGACTCTCTCGCTCATTGGCGTCAATCACAAGACCGCGCCCATCGAGTTGCGCGAGCGCATCGCCATCTCGCGCGATGAGCTGCCCGAGACTACGCGTGCGCTTGGCGAAATGCCCGGCGTGAGCGAGTGCATGATTGTTTCCACCTGCAATCGGGTTGAGATTCTGGCTTCGCTCGAGAATGCCGGTACAGACCTGATCGAGTTTCTGCACCAACGCTTCGGGCTCGCACCGGCCGAACTCGCGCCGCACATCTACGAACATCGCGATCAAGAGGCTGTGCGCCACCTGTTCCGCATGGCGGCCAGCCTCGACTCCATGGTGGTTGGCGAGCCGCAGATTCTTGGCCAGGTAAAAGAAGCATTCGCGATAGCAAAATTGTCGGGCACCATCGCCGGGCAATTGGAACACCTGTTGCAGAGCGCGTTTGCGGCGGCCAAAAAGGCGCGATCTGAAACCGGAATCGGTTCAAACTCCGTCTCAATTGCTTCGGTCGCCGTGGACATGGCGCGCAAGATCTTCGGATCGCTGCAAGGGCGCACCGTCTTCCTGGTAGGGGCTGGCAAGATGAGCGAGCTCGCCGCAAGACACCTGATTCAGCAAGGAGCGGCCTCCGTTCTTGTCACCAACCGAACCTACGAGCGTGCCCGCCGCATGGCTGAAGAGTTTGAAGGCGCAGTCACGCCGAGCGTCGTTGCTTTTGAGGATCTGTATGAGACCGCAAGCAGCGCCGATATCGTGATCAGCTCCACAGGGGCACCGCATCACATCTTCCGCCCAGAACACGGCCAGGCGTTTCTGCAACGCCGCCGCAACCGCCCCATGTTCTTTATAGATATCGCAGTGCCTCGCGACGTTGATCCTGCGATGAACAAGCTTGATGGCATCTTCGTTTATGACATTGATGACTTGCAGCAGGTTGCCGTATCTCATATGGAAGAGCGCAGCCGCCAAGCTATCGATGCCGAGACGCTGATCGAAGCTGAAGTGCAGCGCTTCCATGCTCGCCAGCGCGCGGTAAACGTAGCTCCCGCAATTGTGGCGCTGCAGCGCAAGGCCGAGGAAATTCGATTGGCTGAGATTCAACGTCTCCACTCGCGACTCGGCGTTTTGTCGGCAGAGCAACTTGAAGCTGTCGAAGTCCTCACGCGCGGACTGGTCAACAAATTCCTACATCCCCCGATGCAGGCTCTGAAGCAGGCGGCACGCGAAGGCGATTCCGCACGGCTCGATGCCGTATGCGAAGAGTGGTCAGTATCCGCGGCGCTTCCCGAGCAACCTGCTCAAGAAAAAGAACCAGCGAAACAGCCGGAGCGCGCCGCCGAACCAAGTGCAAGACAAGAGCGCAAAGTGGAGGCGCGGTCATGAATTTGCGCATAGGAAGCCGCGGCTCGCAGCTGGCGCTGTGGCAGGCCAATCATATTGCGGCATTGCTGCGAGGCGAAGGGCACATTGTAGAGATCGAAATCATTAAGACCACCGGCGACCGCTTGCAGGAAGTCACGTTTGCGCAGGTCGGTTCCAAGGGCATGTTCACCAAAGAAATTGAAGAAGCTCTCGCCGAGGGACGCATCGACCTGGCCGTACACTCCCTCAAAGATTTGCCTACAGAACTGCCGGAGCCGTTTGCGTTGGCGGCCACACCCCCGCGCGTCGATCCGAGAGACGCTTTTGTTTCGGTGAATTATGGTAGCCTCGCCGCGCTTCCGCAGGGAGCCAAAGTAGGCACCAGCAGCCAACGCCGGCGCGCCCAACTCAAAGCGCTGCGACCTGATATTGAAGCAGTCGAATTTCGTGGCAACGTGGACACGCGTCTGCGCAAACTGGCCGAGGGCCAAGTGGACGCAATTCTGCTGGCATCGGCAGGTCTTGAGCGGCTTGGAAAAACGGACTGGCTTCGCGAGCGACTGGACCCAAAGAATTTCTGCCCTGCTGCGGGCCAGGGTTCATTGGCGATCGAAACGCGCAAGAACGACACTGCAACAATCGATGCCGTATCGTTTCTGGATCATGAACCGACGCGCTTCGCCGTAACTGCTGAGCGTGCCGCATTGGCAGCATTGGGCGGAGGTTGCCAGGTTCCGATCGGTATCCATTGCAGAGCAGGGATGTCAATTGCCGGTTGCGGAGATGGACAAAACGACGAAATCTTCGCCGTTGTTGCATCTCCGGACACAGGTGAGGCCGTACAGGTCCATCACTGCGCGCCACGGGGTGAGCGGGATGCACCGGCGCTGGGCAGGTTGGCCGCAAAGATGCTGCTCGATGCAGGCGCAGGGCCGCTGCTCGAAGCTGTTGGCGGAGCCGAGGCGTGAGCGGATTGCCGCTTGCGGGGCGGCGCGTGCTCGTGACGCGTGCAGCACACCAGGCCGGCAAACTGAGCAATGAACTGCGGGCAAGGGGAGCCGAACCCGTTGAAGTTCCCGTCCTCGAAGTCTGCCCGCCAGAGAGTTATGAGCCTCTCGACCGTGCGCTCCGTCAGCTCGGCAGCTACGATTGGCTCATCCTGACCAGCGCTAATACCGTGCAAGCCATCGCGGAACGTGCCGCCGCATTGGGTCTGGTGTTTGCTCCATTGGATTCAGTCAAGATTGCCGTCGTTGGCACGGCCACCGCCGCTGCAGCACGCGCCGCGGGATTTACTGTCGCGCTTGTTCCGGAGAACTATGTCGCCGAGTCGCTGGTGGAATCGCTGGCTGGGCAGGCAACTGGGAAAAGAGTTTTGCTGGCGCGAGCAATGATTACTCGAGATGTGATTCCCAATGCTTTGCGGGCTTCGGGAGCAGTAGTGGACGAGGTGGACGCATACCAGAACCGGATGCCGGCGAATGCGCCTGAGCAATTGAAGCAAGCGCTGACGGCCGGTATTGATGCGGTCACATTTACAAGCTCCTCCAGTGTGTCGCATCTTGCCGACGCCGCTTCTGCTGCAGGCTTGGATTTTCCGTTTGCAGGAATTGCCGCCGTATCCATCGGACCGGTCACAAGCAGCACGCTGCGCGCAATTGGATGGGAGCCGGCGATCGAAGCGTCTCCATCAGATATTCCGGGGCTGGTGGATGCTGTTGTCAGGCTTTTGTCGCGAGGCTGAGTCTCTGCCATTTCTTTCGCATTAATCACCCCCCTGATCATCCTCGATAATGAATTCCAGAAATCCCTATACAAATTGGCCGCTCCGGCCGTTTAATGGGTTGGACAATTTGATCCGGGGTGTTCTATGCGGAGTGCATATCGCGTCACGTTCTGCGTGCTTCTGCTGTGCTCGTTGCCGCTTGCTGCGAAAGACAAGAAAAAGGTCTTGCTCTCGGATGACGTGCTTCAAGCCAGAACCGTTCTGGTGGTGGTCGATCCTGACACCGGCGTGGCTGCCGAAGATCCATTAGCAAATCGTAACGCTCAGGAGGCCGTGGAGAAAGCGCTCATGAAGTGGGGGCGTTTCGAATTGGCAATCAATGGCTCCGAGGCCGATCTGGTAATTACGGTTCGCAGAAGTAACGGCAAGATTGTTCAGCCCACGATAGGTGGTGTTCCAATCAATAATCGTCCGGTCATTTTTGAGCCTACTGACTCAGGTGGCCGGGTTGGGGGCCACCAGGGAACTCCGATGCCCGGCGATCCGAGCAATTCTCAACCGTCAATGCCAAGCCCGCGGATAGAGGCGGGCCAGCGAGAGGACATGTTTGCCGTGTTTCGCGGCAGACGTGACTCTCCGCTCGACTCGCCCGCGGTCTGGCGCTACAGTGCGAAAGATGCTTTTCGGACTCCGGCAGTTCCAGCTGTTGAGGAGTTCCGGAAAGCGATTGCCGAAGCGGAAAAGCAGCGAGCCGCCAAGCCTTGAGGCTGGGCGACTGCCCGCTGCAATTTCACGTTTTTCGGGTGGCGTAACGCGCTATCCATCGCTGCGCTTTACTTGCCCGAGCCCGGACCCCATCGTAGGCGTAAGCCCGTTCTGAAGTTCATCGGAAGGCTCGGGTAGCCAATGGGCGCAATATGCTGCTGGCTCAGCAGATTGTTCGCTTGACCGTAAATAGAGAGCCATGGGAGCAGTTGATAATTCCCACCTAGGTCAAGGCGGGCCCATCCGTAATCGAGGTTGCGGTTCGGCAGCAATAGGCTGTTGCCGCCGTTCGCATCGGAACCCGCGAGGTAGGTGGAGTCGTCACTTCGGCTGGCAAATGCTGATGCAAATTGGGCCGTGAGTTTCTGCCGCGACCACGTCGCCGTGAAAAAGCCTGTATGCGGCGGCCTCCGAAATGGGCGCGCACCTTTCAATGGCGAGTAGGGTCCAATGGGCGTTCCGTCGCTGAACGTCGGAACCGGACCAAGCAGCGCTGCATCGTCGTTCGTGAACGAGCGCTGCACAACTGCGTCGAGATACGTATAGCCGCCGCGGAGGAAGAGCGCTTTACCAATTCCGCTTTGAATAGACGTTTCGATGCCCTGTGCTCGATACGCCTCAGAATTGAGGGTCAATTCGTATGCGAAATTTGCCTGCAAAATTGATGCGAGCTGCTGCTGTTGCGCCGGAGTCAGGTTGGGCAACAGTTCCGGGATGAGATCGAGACCCACGTACTCGATTTCCCGGCCGAACTGGTTATGAAAGTAGCTCGTCGAGAAAATAATGTGACCGCTCAGAAAGGATTGTTCAATCCCACCCTCATAGGTGCGAACGTAAGGAGCGGCAAGCTGCCCGATGTGGAGTTGCTGAATGGTCGACTGCCCTCCATTGGCCAGCAGAAAATTGTACAGGGAACCGTCCTGGTCAGTTAATTTCGGTTCGCGTACTGCATCACCATAGTTGAACTGGATTCGCGTACCGCTTAAGGCTCCGGGGCGCGGGCGCACAGCGTAAAACGAAAACCCGGCGCGTGGCAACGTATGAACACCCACCAGCGAGTAGTGCTCCAGACTGCCGCCAAGCGTGTAAAAGAAGCGTTGCTGGAAATCCCCATGAACGGCGGCGATGTAGTCGTAGTTATTGCGTTCAATGGGCGAGTAGTACGTACTGCCGGGCTGCGCCCCACGTTCGTTCTGGTATTGGAAGCCGATCAGCGCCGTCAAATGCGGCGTAATGTTCATTGCGCCGCGGTAGATCAGCATGTCGCGGTTGGAAACATACTCCGCGTGAAATGTGGAGCAGTCGAGCACCGCCTGGCCGGTTGCGGAGTAGCCGTTTGCGCCTTGGATTGTGACCACATTCCCAAGGGTAGCGGGGCCGAAACAGTAGCTGCTGAACTCCACCGGGTTGCCCGACATCCGCCACAGGTCCAGTTGCTCGCGCTTGCGTACGAGGCCATAACGAACGCTGTTATGAAGGCTCGAGGTGGTCTGGTTCTCGATGGATGCGCTGAGAAAAATATTTTGATCCTTCTGCGTAGTGTCGTCGGCCACCTTGTAGAAATCCCACGCGTTTGGAACGCCGCTGCCCGATACACCGTAGTGGATCGTGCCGCGAATCTGGGTGCTTGCCGATGGCTGCCAGCCAATGTTCGCGATCGAAGTTGCCAGGTGATACTGATCGAGAGGGAGGGAATTGGATGTCTGAAACCAGTTGAACGCGCCGAGATAATCAAGCTTGCGGTGAGCGCCGGACACTTCAAGCTGTTCGTTCGAAGTTCTGAAATTACCGCCATCGGCCTGCAATTCAATCGAGGGGAAACTCGTAGTGCCGTGCGGAGTGGTCATGCTCACTACGCTGGTCATGGCTCCGGAACCGAAAAGGCTTGAATTGGGGCCGCGATAGACTTCTACGCTTTCGATTCCAGCGGTGGACTGCGGACCAAAGTTGAATTGGTTGCCGAGATCGCCTACATCCACCCCGTCAAGCAAAACCTTGTTGTCATCAGAACCGCCGCCGCGAACAAAGAGAGAGGTATCCGAGCCGCGCTGGCCCGACTGGACAACGTTGACACCGGGCATTAAGCGCAACAAATTAACCAGGTCAGTTCGCTGCTCGAGATCGCCGGAAGTGAGGACATCTGTTGTGGCACCGGTTTGAGCCTGCGGTGTGGGTGTCCCGGTTGCGGTAACCACAATCGACTGCCTCACCCATTCGGGTTCAAGCACAATTGTGCGTTCGACCGAATCGAGCTGACCGGCATAAAACTCAGGCGTCTGCAATTGACGAAAACTGTTGGCCGAGACCACGAGGAAGAATCGCCCCTCAGTACCGGTGAGAACTTCAAAGCTGCCGTCAGCCGTAGAAATGGCGGTTGCGGCAACTTTGCCGTTGCAGAGAACAACGACCTTGGCTCCGGAAACGTGGGCACCGCTACTATCCACCACCTGGCCGCGAATGGAAGCGGCGTACGATACAGCCGCGGAAAACGAAATCAAAATGGATGCGAACAGAAAGGGCAGCAATCTTTTGCGCCGCAGATGCTGAGAATAGGCAAGAGGCATGGTAGCTCCTTCGTTCCCCTCGGAACTGGAAAGCGGTTGAAGGCGCTAGGACCGGTCTCCTGACTTGCGCCATGGCAGCTACCTTCCCAAAGCCGGCCTTGCATGCCGTCTCCAGTGGTGAACAAGGCTTTGACATCAACCTTGGCTGAATTCCTGCTAACTCGACGGAGTCAATTGCAGGGGCGCTCACAGTTGCGGGGCAGTGGCGGACTTTCACCGCCTTCCCGAGCATCCTGGCGATTATTTTGGTGAACTTGACTGTCTCGGTTGAAGCAACAGTCGCTATGTCATGGAACAGACTTCCATGACATCAATTTTATAGCCGTTCGCACCCCATAAAGTCAAAACTGGAATGACGGCCAGCTCGACAGGGCCTGCTGCTTCGAAAGAAGGCACGAACTGAACGAATGGGCAAAATGAAAACCAAAGATGAGAATGGTGACCCCGGGCTGATTCGAACAGCCGACACGCAGTTTAGGAAACTGCTGCTCTATCCATCTGAGCTACGGGGCCACATTTTGAGTTAACAATTTACAGAATGTTCAAAACTTTTCCCCTCATAATCCCTCACAACTAATGAAATCCACTCAGGGCCGATAACTAATTGAGATTAGAAAGTGCGAGACGTTAGGACGAAAAGATCACAGTACCAACAGGGTAGCATCAGGAAGGTGCGCAAGGCGAAGGGCTATGTCTGGGAAGTTCGCTTCTCCGAATGGCTCAACGGCAAGCGATCCTGCGCACGATGACTTTCCAGGGAACTAAGTATCAAAAGGAAGCCGACTTCCGCAAAGCAATCGAGCTGATTGTCTCAGAGATCAACTCCGGCACCGCCGGCGAAAAGGCCGATGCCAAGTTCGGCGCGATCATCACGCTCTACCGGCGCAAGTTCCTTCCCAGCGAAAGCCGCCTGCTCGAACTGAAGAAGAAGCTGCGAAAGATGTTCCGGGAGAAAGTCGCGCTCGTCGATGCATTCACGGTTGCACGAGAGGATGAGATCGACGAAGTCGATCACATGCTGAAAGCGCCAGCCACTCCCGAGAATATCAATCTGCTAGTTCAGCGGATATCGGTCCCTAATGCGCCGGAACTTGAATTCTCGACACGCGAGCATCACGCGTACCTGCTCGACCACTACATCGAGCCGAGGTTTGCCAATATACCCATTCGTGAGATGAAGGTTCGTAGCCATCCGGGCAACTACACGGTTGCCGGCTTGGGCGCTGAGCTGAGAAGTTAGATTGCCAGTCTGGCGGCGAAGGCGGTGGGGGTCAGCTCGGCGAGGGACTGAACCGAGCGGTCGGCGAGGCCAGGAAGCACATCAGCCAGGTACCTGCGGATGGGGATATTGAGCCGGCGGCAGCTTTCGACAACGGAGAAGATGGCGGCGATCTTCGGCCCGGCTTCTTTGCTGCCCAGATGCAGCCAGTTCTTCCTTCCGATAGCTATGGAGCGCATCGCGTTCTCGGCCAGGTTTGTACTCAGCTCGAGCTCCGGATATTTGAGGAACAGCGTCAGCTTGCTCCAGAACGACAACGTGTAATTCGCCGCCTGTCCGGCTGCGCTCTTGGGCAGAGCAGTTTTCTTCAACGCCAGCGCAGCAGCGCGCAACTGCTCCAGCAGCTTGGGCGCACGTTCCTGCCGAAGCGCGTTCCGTCCCGCGTGGTCGAGGTTCTGTTCGCGGGCTTGACGGTCGATGGCGAACAGTTCATCCATCAGGGCAACGATGCTTGCCGACTCCTGATCGTTGGCATTGACCTTGACGGCGTCAACGTACTTGCGTCGCGCGTGCGCGAGGCAGCACGCGTGAACCATCTTTGGACCGCCGACATGGTTATATCCCTTATAGCCGTCGGTTTGTAAAAGCCCGTTGAAATTGCCCAGGAACCGTTTCGGACCTTCGCCTTCGCGTCCCATACGGAAGTCGAACACCACGCCTTTACCCGGCGAGCCGTACTGCCACATATAAGCTTGGTGATTGCGGCCGCGCTTGTCGTGTGTCTGAACGCCGATGGGAGTCTCATCGGCCTGGATGTAAGTTTCGGCCAGCACCTCACGCTTCATCGCCGCCGCGATTGGTATCAGTAACTCTCCGACCCGCAGGACCCCATCGTTGAGCGTCGATAGCGCGATCTGAACACCAGCATCGCGCTTGATGATGGCCTGCTGACGATAGAGCGGCAGCGACGCGCAGTACTTGGCAACCAGCACCTCGATGATCATCTGGTCAGAGAGAACAGACTTGGCCACGATGCGCTCCGGTACCGGCGCCGTCCGCACTCCCTGCTCATCGCAATCGCGGCACGCACGCTTCTCCCGCCGGATTACCTTAACGAAGTATTCGGCGGGGCGGACATCGAGCACTTCCGTTTCTTCGTAGCCGATAACGGTGTTTTGCTTGCCGCACTTGCCGCAGTTGCACTGCTCCGGTGTGCAGGCGACGATCACGTTGACGCGCTCCAGATGCGCGGGCAGTTCCTGCCGGCCGGGATGTTTGCGGCGGGGCTTGCTCGCAGACTTGGCCTGCGGCGTCTGCGGTTGGAGCGGTTCGCGCTGGCTCTCGGCTTCCACCTCTTCGCTCGATACGCCCGGCTCCAGATCCAACAGCTGGAGTTGCAAATCGCTCAGTGTCTCGCTGCGCTTACCGTACCGCGCGATGCGGTCCAGGCGGAGGCGCTCTTCCAGCACCTTGATCTTCACCTCGGCCAGGGCCAGAGCCTGATCCTTGCGCGTCAACTGCTGATTTCTCTCCCCCAGCTGTTGGTCCTTCTCGGCAAGCTGCGCCTGAAGCTGCGCGACGATCTCGGCGAGCGTCGGATCAGGTTGCGGCATGGCGTCGGAGGAGAGATTCAAGATGTCTTATGAATAACAGACATCGCTGTGGATTAGTGAACAAATCACCAGTGTTTATGCGGTCTTCCGTGACTCTCCTGATTCTTCCCCCACGGCTCGGCGATACCACTTCCGCTGCCGCGTCTGAACCAGATCGATGCCGCCGATCAGCAACGCAAAATGTTCCCTGCTCAGTTGCACTCGCTTCTCGTTGCCCGCAGGCGCGGGCCAGTAAAGGCGGCCGCCCTCCATGCGCTTCGAGCACACCCAAAGCCCAGAGCCGTCAAAAAACACCAACTTCAAACGATTCCGACGCGCATTTGAAAAAAGGAAGATGTGACCGCTGGCTGGATCGCACTCAAGCACGTCACGGATTTTACCCCAAAGGCCATCGAACCCGATGCGCATGTCCGTAGCTCCGATGGCAACATAAACGCGCGTGGCCGCGCCCAAAGCGAACATCGCTTCAGCCTTCCAGAACCGCGACTAGCCGCTGCAGATGCGCGACATCGAAACCTGCTTCGACAACGATGCGACGCCCGTTGGCAAGCTCGACGCGCAGCACGGTGCTCACTGGCGGTCTGCTGATCAAATCAACGGGCAAAAGCTCATCGGCTGGAGCTGCTGTTCGACGGGCGCGTTCCAAATGTCGATAGTAATCCAACGTATGCACGGCTAGCCCGCGCGCTTCGCAAAATGCCTTCCGCTTCAAACCGCTCTGTTCAAAATCCCGCACCAAGCCTTCGGCCTCTGCCTGGCTCCGACGACGTCCCCCAACAGTCTGTCTCGTATCTCGCATGCCTTAACTTCATCATGCAATCATGCCCGCGAAAAGAATGGCTTTGCTCGGACGGATACGAAGGTTCTGATGATCGACGATTGGCTTCTGTCGCTGCGCGGCGCCAAGGGCCGACCGCTTGCGGGTACCACCAAATCCTCCATCCGCAGTCTGTTGAGCAAGTGCTTCGATCTGGCGGCCAAGCATGAATTCATCTCTGCATTTGAGAAAAATCCAATGCATCGGGTCGAGGTGAAGGGAGTCTCAAAGCGGCAGAAAGAAGTTCAGAGAATCACAGTCGATCAGTTCAGATCGATCCGGAGAGATCTGCCTGAAGTGCTCAACATGCTCGTCGTGGTTGATGCAGCGCTCGGCTTGCGCATCTCAGAACTGCTGGCCCTCAAATGGGAGGATCTGGATTTCGAGAAGAAAACAATCTTTATCCGCCGCAAGTTCACTCGAGGTCGGATTGGAAAGACGAAGACACCGGCATCGTGCGCAATGCTGCCGGTAGCAGATGGGCTTATCGAAATGTTGATAGATTGGAAGAAAAAGATTGGCGAATCAGAGTGGATCTTTCCCTCTACGCGTACCGGTGGTCCGCGCAGCGGTTCGCAGGCGATGGCGAGGCCGAGTTGGCGGTCATGCCCACGTTGGGCGACAAGCCGCTACTCATTCTCATCGCTGGTAAGAGCATGTGGGGCTTACCGTTAACGTCGCAAGACTGGGTAGACCTACATAAAGACTGGGTGGACGGCCAAATCCAGTTGGCGCAACAACTCTCTAGGAATGGTAAGTGGGTTCTCGTTTCCGATAGCACGCACGACATCCCGGATGAACACCCCGAAGCGATTGTGGATGCGGTTCGCGAGGTATACGCTGGCGTAGCAGCCCGTGTGGCCCACTAAAATAGCCCAAACTCACACTGGCCCACTTATCTGTACCGATGTCGTACCAGTGAGTGATTTGGCGGATTACGAATGAGTCCAGGTTGGAGTTAGAAAAATCGTCTCGGTGAATTCGCGTTACGCGCTTCAGGTGCGCATTATTTCGTTTATGTGACGTTTACGGCCAGACGTATATCATTCGACATAGAAGATTCTGCGGTTTCGGATTGCTGCCACAAATGGCAAATCGGATTCGGCTCGACTGTTGGATCGCAAGGTGCAAGGAAGTATGACGTCGGTAACGGAAGTCAGCGTTTCGGAGAGCGTGATCAGTACTCCCGCAGAGAAGAAGCGCAGCTCGGACTCCCCGACTGTTTTGGCAATTCGCAAGAATCTTCGACTAATCCTCCGTGTCAGCGCGTCTCTCATACTCATTGCCGCCACCACATTTGTTCTGTATCGGGTTGTTCCCGTGAATCCAACTACAGCAGGCTTCCTTTTCTTGGTTGTCATTCTCTTCATCGCTACTAAGGGAGGGTTAGTCGAGTCGACGATTGCTTCCGTTGTAGCAATGCTGTGTTTCAACTTCTTTTTCTTACCCTCAATCGGGACCCTCACGATCGCGGATCCACAGAACTGGGTGGCTCTCTTTGCCTTCCTTGCTACCTCGCTGACTGCGAGCCAACTCTCTGTCCGTGCGAAGCGGCGCGCACTCGAGGCGGAAGACCGGCGAGGAGAAGTCGAGAGGCTCTATGCCCTGAGCCGAGCCTTACTGCTGATCGATACGTCTCGGCCGATTGCGAATCAAATCGTTCAGCAGATCGCCCTCACGTGCGGATTTCCTGGAGTTGCTCTTTATATAAAAGCCAACGGAGAGCTCCATCGCAGTGGGCTTAAGGCTGACGTTGATTTGAAATTGCGTGAATCAGCCGTTCGTTCCGAGATGTTGAAGGATAGTACAACGAACTTAGTCGTCACCCCAATCCGGCTTGGCGGCGGGCCCATCGGGAGTCTCGCATTCAACGGAGGGGCGTTTTCGGATGCGGCGCTTCAGTCTCTGCTGAATCTAGTTGCGATTGCCCTGGAACGAGCCAACTCTCAAAAGGCTGTTACCCAGGCCGAAGTTGCCCGCCAAAGCGAAGAGCTTAAGTCCACTTTACTCGATGCAATTGCTCACGAGTTCAAGACACCATTGACATCGATTAAGGCGGTCACGACTGACTTGCTTTCCGGCACTCCCACTCCCCTCGAACCACACCATCACGAACTAATCACTATTGCAGATGAATCGACAGATCGACTTTCAAAACTGGTGACCGATGCCATCCAGTTGGCGCGAATCGAGGGCGGAACCTTCCGACTCAATCTTGGCGTGCATTTGCCTGGTTCATTGGTGCGAGCGGCATTGAGGCAGATGAAATCAGTTCTCGAGGAACGCAGAATCGAAGTACAGGCGCCTGACGATCTTCCTCCGGTACGTGTCGATGGCGGATTGATCCAAGTGGTTTTGACCAACCTGATTGACAACGCATTGAAGTACTCGCCTCCTGAGAGTCCAATCACTATCGGTGCCCGCCTCAACGAAGGCAGGGTGATTATGTACCTGAGAGATCAGGGGCAAGGGATATCGTTCGAAGAGCAAGCGCAGATCTTCGAAAAGTTCTACCGCGGCAAAAGCGAGCGACAACTCCAGGGATCCGGAATGGGACTGGCAATTGCGCGCGAGATTCTTCGCGCGCACGGAGAGGATATTTCTTTGAATAGCACGCCAGGCGAAGGGTCGGAGTTTTCCTTTGAGTTGCCGATTGCGCGGGAAGTTGGTCCTCAATGAGCAGTGGAAAAGTTCTGGTAATTGATGACGATCCGCAAATTCGACGGGTGATGAGATCAACTCTCACAGCGCACGGTTATCAGGTCAACGATGCACGCTCGGGAGAAGAAGGCCTCCAAGAACTGCGCAATAGCAGCTACGATCTCGTTCTGCTTGATATGAACATGCCCGGAATTGGAGGGATGGAGGCTTGTCGGCTTATTCGCTCTGGTTCGGACGCCGCGATCATCATGCTTACGGTTAACAATACTGAAAGACAGAAGGTCGATGCGCTGGACGCCGGAGCCGACGACTACATTACAAAGCCGTTCAGCACTCCCGAACTCCTCGCGAGGATACGTGCATCTCTCCGCAGGCTGCCTCAGTTGCCGACGCACTCAGATCTGCAACCCTTGGCCGAGCAGGGTGTCAACATTGACCTTGCCTCGAGAGAAGTCACTGTGCACGGGCGAACCTCGCGGCTCACTGCCAGGGAGTTTGGCCTCCTAAGCTACTTTCTCGCGCGCCCCAACAAGACGATTGCTCATCGGGAACTTCTTCAGGCGGTTTGGGGACCTGATTACGGAGATGAACTTGAATATCTTCGCGTCTTCGTGAACCGGTTAAGGAAGAAGATTGAACCAGATTCTTCCAAGCCGGTATTTCTCGTCACCGACGCGTGGGCCGGATACCGTTTTCACCTGCCACAATAAGGATTTCAAACGGCGGCATTTTGATTTAGCTGCTTGGCCCTAGGGCCCAGCCGTCAAAACGGTGCTTCCGCGCTCGTCATACTTTCAGATACATAGAGGTGCTAAAGGTTTATCTCGCGATTACGGCCTGTTTATGCGCCGTTTAGCACCTCAACTGCACGATAGAAATCGTGCAAATGAGCGGAGATCACATCTCGGAGCACCTGGGGGCGGTTTCCCCCGGCGAGGTTCTCCCGCATTCTCTTTCTTTGAACGTCGTTTACGCATCTCCTGAAGCAACCGCGGCGGTATTGAGCGCAGCCGCGTCGCTTGCCGAAGACATGGAACCGACAATCCACGTACGCGCCATGATTCCGGTGGCTCGCCAACATCCAATCGATTACGCGTTCGGTGCCGTTCAGGCAGTTACACGGATTCTAATCGAGCTTTTGCAAAGGGTGGGGAATGATCGCTGCAGATTCGTTTTGCATGTCTATATTTGCCGAAACCGAATGGATACTCTGCTCACTGCCCTCAGGCCGTGCTCTTTGTTGGTCATAGGCGGAAGGAAGCGGCTATGGCCAACGCTAGAACGGCGGATCGCAAGGATCGTGCGAACTGCAGGTCACAGCGTGGCGTTCGTTGATGACAGGGCGACAGGAGGAATTCGGTTAACATGAGAACGAGAAACTACCCTCATCGAGGACCTCCGCTGATCCGGCCTGCCATGGCGAACCACCCAGAAAGGTTGCCAGATGCCTCAGCTATTTTTACGGTATCTTCCAATGCCAATCGAGACGATATCGTGGCCGCGATTCGCACCGCAGTTCTCCTGGCCAGGACGTCGAGGGCGTCCTTATGCGTAACAGTTCTCGATGATCAGGTGTTGCATGCGGAGTCGGTAAATCCAGTGCCTCAAGAGGGCCTTGAAAACTTACTGAACTAGGTGCGACTAAAACTGCTCATGCCCCGGCAATTTCAGCGCACGGTGAGCTTTGCACTCGAAGCAAGTATGACTTCAGCATCCCTTCTCAACGCAGGAGCGAACGCACTTCAAGTTCGCTTAGTGGACTCGCTCTCACAGACCCCATCCAGTTCGAGGTGACCATGTTGGATTTGTTCTACGTCGTGATCGCAGTTGCGTTCTTTGTTATGCTCTGGGGCTTCACAAGAGCTTCAGAACGGCTTTAGGAGGAGTAAATGGAATACGCTATCGCCGGCTTCTTCACGGTCATCCTGTTTGTTTACCTGGTCTACGCGTTGCTGCGACCGGAGAAATTCTGAGGTATCGACATGACTTTCATAGGAATTCTGCAAATATTGGTTTTCTTCGCGATCATCGTCGTGGTCACAAAGCCCGTTGGCAGCTTCATGCATCGTGTCTTCGAAGGTCAACGCACGTTCCTTCACCCGGTGCTTGGACCGATTGAACGGCTTATCTATCGCGTGAGTGGAATACGTGAAGATGAAGAGCAGACCTGGGTGCACTATTCAGCGTCCCTGATCTCACTGAGTCTTTCTAGTTTTCTATTCGTTTATCTGATTCAGCGCCTTCAGGCATCCTGCCACTCAACCCGATGCATTTCTCGACGGCGCAGGCCCCAACCGGTGCGACGGCGATGACACCTGATTTGGCATTTAATACGGCGGTCAGCTTCATGACCAATACCAATTGGCAGGCGTATTCGCCCGACACGACCATGAGCTATTTGACTCAAATGGCCGCGCTCGCAGTACAGAATTTCGTATCGGCAGCAGTTGGCATTGCAATCGCAGTTGCTCTGATTCGGGGCTTCGCGCGACATACTACCAAGACGATCGGCAATTTTTGGGCGGATGTGGTTCGCTGCATTGTCTACATTCTCCTTCCCATATGCGTATTGACGACGATCTTTTTTGTATCTCAAGGATGCATTCAGAATTTCAAGGCACCGGTGACAGCGCAGACACTAGAGGGGGCCCAGCAGGTGATCGAGCAGGGGCCTCTCGCATCTCAGTTGTCAATCAAAATGCTTGGAACCAATGGCGGCGGTTATTTCAATGCCAATTCCGCGCATCCTTACGAGAATCCTACGCCCGCTTCGAACATGCTGCAGATGTTCCTGATCTTCTCGCTCGGAGCCGGGCTCACCTATATGTTCGGTAAAGCAGTCGGAGACACGAAGCAAGGATGGGCGGTCTTCGCCGCGATGTCGGCCCTGTTTTTTGCGGGAGTTCTCGTGTGCTACTGGGCGGAGCAGAGAGGCAATCCGATGGTGACGCAGATGGGAGTGGCTCAAGCCTACAATGCGAGCCAGCCCGGCGGCAACATGGAGGGCAAAGAGGTCCGTTTCGGCATTGCACAGTCAACGCTTTTTGCCACAGTTACAACCGATGCGAGCTGCGGTGCCGTGAACGGGATGCACGATAGCTTCACGCCACTCGGCGGACTAGTGCCTCTCTTCAATATCCAAACAGACGAAGTGATCTTCGGCGGAGTCGGAGCCGGCCTCTATAGCATGCTCCTTTATGCAGTGATTGCGGTCTTTATCGGTGGCCTGATGGTTGGGCGAACACCGGAGTATGTAGGAAAGAAGATCGAACAAAAAGAGGTGAAGATGGCCATCATCGCAGTTCTTGCCACTTCTCTCTGCATACTCGTCTTCACTGCATTGAGCTCAGCGGCTCCGTTTGCCAAAGGCGGTTACTGGAATGCACCTGGCTCCGGGACCGCAAACACCAACAACAACGTCGCGCATGGACTTTCGGAAATCATGTACGCGTATTCGAGCGGAGCTGGCAATAACGGTAGCGCTTTCGCCGGAATCAATGCGAATACTCCGTGGTACAACCTCACGCTTGGAATCGACATGCTTATTGCTCGATTCTTCTTCATCATTCCGGCACTGGCTATTGCGGGTAGTTTGGCCTCAAAAAAACTCGTCCCGGTGACGAACGGCACACTGCCAACAAATGGTCCGCTATTTGTAGTTCTTTTGATCGGGACTGTGATTATCGTGGGCGCCCTCACTTACTTCCCGGTGCTGTCTCTCGGTCCAATTGTTGAGCATTTCCAAATGTTGAATGGGAAGTTGTTCTGATTCGTCTCGCCACGGAACAAGGAGCTATTGAAGATGTCTACGATGACCATTCCACCTCCAGAGCATAAAGCCGAACACCAGCGGGAACAGGATGCGACGGCACTCATATCCAAGGGTGTACGGGCACGCCCTCTCTTCGATCCCGAGATCCTCAGGCGCGCCACTCGGGAATGTTTCGTCAAGCTGAACCCGATGCTTGTAGCCAAGAATCCCGTGATGTTCGTGGTCGAAGTCGGCGCTGCCCTGACCACTGCATTTGTGATCAAAGATGCGATTACCAAAGCACCTAATGTGTTTTTTGGCATTCAGATTTCTTTGTGGCTTTGGTTCACGGTTCTCTTTGCGAACTTCGCCGAGGCAATGGCAGAGGCACGCGGAAAGGCACAGGCTGATGCCCTGCGCAAGACCAAGACGGATGCGATCGCGCACAAAATCCTCCCAAATAACAAGTTCGAGAAAGTGCCGGCATCTGCCTTACGCGCCGGAAATGTGGTTTACTGCGAAGCGGGGAACCTCATTCCCGGCGACGGCGAGGTTATAGAAGGCATTGCCAGCGTCGACGAGTCGGTCATCACGGGTGAGAGCGCGCCTGTGATCCGCGAATCTGGGGGTGACCGCAGTGCCGTCACGGGTGGGACAAAGGTCTTGTCGGACCACATCACGGTCCGCATCACTTCTAACCCTGGCGAAACTTTCCTTGATCGCATGATCGCCTTGGTTGAAGGTGCAGTTCGTCAGAAAACCCCGAATGAGATTGCCCTGAACATCCTCATTGCAGGGTTGACACTCATTTTTCTGATGGCCGTGGCGACGTTGCAGCCATTTGCAAACTATTCGATTGCGGCAGTTGGTAGTGGAACTGCGCCCACAGTTGCCGTCCTTGTATCGCTTTTGGTGTGCCTCATTCCGACCACGATCGGGGGCCTGTTGTCGGCGATCGGAATCGCTGGAATGGATCGCGTCATGCAACACAACGTCCTTGCGATGAGTGGCAAGGCGGTCGAGGCATCCGGTGACGTTAACACTCTTCTGCTCGATAAGACAGGAACTATCACGTTGGGAAACAGACAGGCAGTGGAGTTTATCTCTGTGGACTCAGTTTCAACCATGGAATTGGCTGACGCAGCACAGCTATCAAGCTTGGCTGATGAAACGCCGGAAGGCCGTTCTGTGGTTGTCCTTGCGAAGGAGAAATACGGCCTGAGAGGCCGAGAAGTTGCCGAGCACGAAGCCCACTTCATCCCGTTTTCAGCCTACACGAGAATGAGCGGCGTAGATATCGACAATCGGCAACTCCGGAAAGGCGCGACGGAAGCCATTGCCCAGTTCGTAACGAGGGCGGGCGGAGTTGTACCTAAGGCCCTTACTGAGATCTCCGACAACATCTCCCGAAATGGCGGCACGCCTCTAGCCGTTGCAGACGGCAAGAGGGCTTTGGGCGTGATTCACCTGAAAGACATCGTTAAGGGGGGTATGAAGGAGCGGTTGGCCTCTCTGCGAATGATGGGCATTCGTTCTGTCATGATCACGGGCGACAATCCGCTAACTGCCGCTGCGATCGCACAGGAAGCTGGGGTCGATGACTTCCTGGCCCAAGCCACACCGAAGGACAAACTCGAATACATCAAAAAAGAACAGGCCGAGGGACGGCTTGTTGCCATGACAGGAGACGGTACCAATGATGCCCCGGCATTGGCACAAGCCGACGTAGGCGTGGCCATGAACACCGGCACAATGGCCGCAAAGGAAGCCGGGAACATGGTTGACCTTGACAGCAATCCGACGAAACTCATCGAGATTGTCGCCATCGGAAAACAGCTATTGATCACGCGCGGTTCGCTGACGACCTTTTCGATTGCAAATGACGTGGCGAAGTACTTTGCAATTATTCCAGCAATGTTCGCAGTGATCTATCCCGAACTGAACAGGCTCAACATTATGGGACTTCATTCTCCACAAAGCGCGGTGCTCTCCGCAGTGATTTTCAATGCAGTGATCATCATCGTTCTGGTCCCACTGGCGCTTCGAGGCGTTCGCTACAAGCCGGTGAGTGCAGGTCAGATGCTAACACGCAATTTATTGATCTATGGCTTGGGCGGAATCATCGCGCCTTTCCCCGGGATTTGGTTGATCGACAAATTCCTGGGAGCACTTCACCTTGCATAGAAGGAGCAAAGAGACATGATTAAGGAACTCGCACCAGGATTCCGCTTAATGATCGCGCTGACGTTATTGACGGGAATTGCATATCCAGTTGTAATGACGGGCATTTCGAAGGCTCTGTTCGCAAGCCAAGCGGATGGGAGTCTCGTCACTCAGAATGGCAAGGTAGTCGGCTCTGCCCTTATTGGTCAGTCATTTACCCAGCCCGAGTATTTCCATCCGAGGCCATCATCGGCCGGAAGTGGCTACGATGCAACGGCAAGCAGCGGCTCGAATCTCGGACCAACAAGTGCCAAACTGCTTCATGGGACCACGAAGACCGACGACAAAGGGAAGGAAATTGTAGATTTCGATGGAATTGAAGATCGGATCGTTCATTACTCCGTCGACAATGACATTCCGTTCACTTCGTCGATACCGTTGACTCAATTCCAGGACGCCCAAGGCGACCTGGATGATGTGAAGTTGATCAAGGCCTTCAATGACACCAAGGTGCCCCTCGTTTTCGCCCCGAAGACACAGATCCCAGCGGATGCCGTCACTGGATCGGCATCCGGCCTCGATCCTCATATCAGTCCCGCAAACGCCGATTTACAGGTGGCTCGCGTCGCAAAGGCCCGGGGTGCTTCTCCAGAACAGATCCGCTCTCTTATTGCCAAGGTGACCGACAAGCCTGCCCTCGGCTTTATTGGCGAGCCCCGAGTGAATGTCTTTCTGTTGAACGTATCGCTAGATCAGAATTTCCCGGCTCGAAAGTAGAGTTCTGCCATGAGCCGCACCCAGGAAAAGACTCTTACTCGATCCAAGTACCGGGTGCGGCTCCCTCTGTTTTTGGCATGCGCACTGGCGTTACTGATCGGCTCCTATGTTGCCTACCGGGCATTCCTAACGCTCAACCAACTTGACGCTATCGAAGCAGTTCGTGATGAGTGGCAGCGTCCCGCGGAAGTGATCGAGGCGCTGGGCGTGAAGCCTGGCGCCGCAGTAGTCGATCTCGGATGCGGCTCTGGCTACTTCTCTCTCAAACTTTCTGATCCAGTAGGGAAAGATGGCAAGGTAATCGCCGAGGACATTCGCCGCTTGTCCTTAGCTTTCCTTTGGATGCGGATCTTCAGAAAGAGCAAACAAAACATCACTGTGCTCCTCGGAAAGGTGGACAATCCACATCTGCGCCCGCAAAGCGTCAATGCGGTGTTGATCTTGAATACCTATCACGAATTCACCGCCGCGCAACGCATTTTGGAGCACGTGCACGAATCATTGATTCCGGGCGGCAGGGTCGTCATCGTCGATCGTTCGCCTAGAGGGATACAAGACCAATCTGCGAATGTTCAGGAGCACCAGGTCTCATCGGATCAAGTCGAAGCGGACCTTCAACGGACGGACTTCCAGATAAATCGCCAGACAAACAACTTTATTGAAAGTAATCCAGAACATGA